>JFJP01038488.1_pt1 | contig 22399 bp, 13 predicted proteins | sample 431651 | NCBI WGS metagenome assembly JFJP01 (sample SAMN02602958, study PRJNA72255) | Microbial mat metagenome, whole genome shotgun sequencing project. | biome: fresh water; feature: sink hole; material: water; isolation source: purple microbial (photo- and chemosynthetic) mats found in...
TGCTGATAATCACCATTATTCCAATAATCCTACTAAAATTATCAATACTAAATAACTTACCCGTGAGGGTACCAATAGCTATTCCCATCAAAACAAAAGGCATCAGGCGGAAAATGTATCGAAAATTGGCATTTCTTCTATAATATAATACAGCAGCTATATCGGCCATAATTAGCATAGGCAATAAGAAGCCGGTAGAGGGCCGCCCTCCAAAAAGCCAGGCCATTATAGGTACTACCAACATCCCTACTGCCGGCACGCCGGTTTTTGATAAGCCTGTCATTGCCGCTGCCATTAGAAGCAAAGCCCACTCCCAAATACTAAAATCGAAAATCATTTTTTTGCTTTTAAAAAAGAAGACACAATAATACGCCAAAAATGCAGTTTTATAGACATAATCAATTTTTTTTTAATAATTTAGCGGCATTTCTAAAAGCACAGGCCAAATATGTACGAATTTATAAAAGGTAATATTATAGAGCTAACCCCTACATTTGTTGTTTGTGAAAACAATGGAATGGGTTTTCTTCTGCACATAACTTTAAATACCTTTGGTAAATTAAAGCAAGGTGAAGAATCTTTGCTTTATATCCATCAAGTTGTTAGGGAAGATGCTCATTTGTTTTATGGTTTTAAAGAAAAGCGGGAACGGGAAATTTTCCGTTTACTTATTTCCGTATCGGGAGTAGGAGCCAATACTGCGCGCATGATACTTTCTTCTCTAAGTCCCGAGGAACTGGTAAATGCCATTGCAACAGCAAACATAAAGCAATTACAATCTATCAAAGGCATAGGTGAGAAATCGGCCCAACGCTTGGTAGTTGAATTAAAAGATAAAATTGGAAAGGCTTTTTCTGGAGGAGAAATTTTCGAAAACAGCAAAAGCACTTCTTCGCGCGAAGCCATATCTGCTCTTATTATGCTAGGTTTTACAAAAGCGCAAGTGGAAAAAACAGTTGATAAAATTGAAAAAGAAAAACCAGGAGCCGATGTGGAAGAAATTATTAAAACCGCATTGCGACTATTATAATTAATGATTAAAATTTGAAAAAGTTTTTTATATATCTATCCGTAATTCTTGTTTTCGCTTCCCTTTGGGCGGCTGTTTTCAATGTGCAGGCTACTGTTAGATCAAGCAGAAGCTTTTCTACTGAAAACACATCTGAAAAACTCGATTCGGCAGTTAACAATAAAAGCTTGGAAGCCAAACCAACACCCGAATTTCCAAGTGCTGGAGCAGATGCTCCTAGCGGAATCCAACTTAAAAATCCTTCTAATATCAAATCAAAAGTAGATTATGATCCTGAAACCCGGGAGTATATTTTTGTTGATGAAATAGGCAATATTCCATACCGCAGAGCCAGAAGAATGACCTTAAGCGAATATCAAAAATATGATCTTAAAAAATCAACCCGCGACTATTGGCAACAAAAATCTAATTCCGAAGGTGAAGGCGCATCCCGTCAGTTTGCGCCCAGCTTCAAAGTGGGAGGTGAAGCTTTTGATAAAATTTTTGGATCCAATACCATCAATATCGTACCGCAAGGTAGTGCTGAATTAATCTTCGGATACAATGTTAACCGCATCGACAATCCCACTCTTTCAGAAAAACTTAGGAGAACGCCTACCTTCAATTTTGAACAGAAAATTCAAATGAACGTAACCGGAACCATAGGCGAAAGAGTTAAATTAGGGATCAATTACAATACCGAAGCTACTTTTGAATTCGAGAATAAAACAAAATTGGAATATGCTGGTGATGAAGACCAAATCATAAAAAAAATTGAAGCAGGTAATGTCACCTTACCGCTTACAGGATCGCTTATTACAGGTAGCCAGAGTTTGTTTGGTATCAAAACTGAATTGCAATTCGGAAAACTTTTCATTACTTCCGTTGCTTCACAGCAAAAGGGACAAACACAAGTGGTAAATGTTGAAGGTGGAGCCATGACCAATAAATTTGAAGTGATGGCCGATCAATATGAAGTAAATAAACACTTCTTCCTGAATCATTATTTCCGAGACAGATATGACGCTGCTTTAGAAAATTTGCCTACTGTTATCTCCGAAGTTACCATTACCGAAGTGGAAGTGTGGATCACCAATAAATCGGGCAATTTTAACGAATATCGAAATATCATCGCTTTCGCTGATTTGGGTGAAAACAAAAATATCACCAATACGAGCATCAATCCTCAAGGTGCAAACGACCTGCCTTACAACGAAACAAATGACTTGTACGATTTAGCACAAAAACTAAGAAGCTACGATAATATTTCCAGCATCATTGCTGCCAGCGGTAAAAACCTTACCCTTGGAAAAGATTATGAAATCATAGAAAGTGCCCGCAAATTAACACCTAGGGAGTATAGCTTCGATCCTAACTTGGGGTATATCTCTTTAAATTTCTCTTTAAATTCCGATGAAGTTCTTGCTGTAGCCTATAAATATACCACCCCCATTTCGAATGATGTATTAAAAGTGGGTGAATTTGCCAATAATCTTTCTACCGACAGCACACTGGTATTGCGTTTGTTAAAGGGAACCAATCTTACACCCCGCAACAAACACATGTGGAACTTGATGATGAAAAATATTTATTCCTTGGGTGCTTATCAAATTAGTCGGGAAGATTTTCTGCTTAACATCCTGTATCAAAACGACAGAAAAGGAATAGATGTAAATTATATGCCAGAAGATTCCGGTTCTATCAATAAAGATGTACTTCTTAAAGTGATGAACCTCGATAGCCTCAATATTCAGAATGAAAAATTCCCTGATGGTCAGTTTGACTTTGTAGAAGGCCGAACCTTAATTTCATCAACAGGACGAGTAATTTTCCCGGTAATAGAGCCATTTGGGAAAGGTTTAGAGAATTATTTCGACAAAAAATATAAAAGCGGTGCGATCAGCATTGACATGAAAAATAAATTAATTTCAAAATATGTTTATCGCGAATTATACGATTCAACGCTCACAAAAGCGCGTTTGATTGCTGAAAAAAATAAATTTAAAATAGCAGGTACATACAAATCATCTTCGGGCTCTGAAATTTTTCTTAATGCCATGAATATCCCGCAAGGTTCGGTTAAAGTAACTGCGGGGGGTGTTCAATTGCAAGAAAATGCAGACTTTACCGTTGATTATAATTTAGGTCGTGTTAAAATTATTAATCAGGGACTTCTTCAATCGGGCAATCCTATTCAGGTTTCATTAGAAAGCCAATCTTTATTCAACTTCCAAACAAAAACATTGGTGGGTTCCGATTTAAAATATAAATATTCAGATAATCTGGTATTGGGAGGTACCATATTGCGCTTAAATGAAAGGCCACTTACCCAGAAAGTAAACTTTGGAACGGAACCAATTTCCAACACCATTTGGGGACTCAATGCAGCCTATCAAACTGAAGTACCATTCCTTACTTATTTAGTTGATAAGATACCTTTTATAGAAACCAAAGAAGCATCCAATATTTCATTTAGTGGTGAATTTGCGCAAATCATTCCCGGTTCAGCTAAAGCCATTGGCAAAGAAGGGGTATCTTATATCGACGATTTTGAAGGAAGCGAGACCACCATTGAAATGAAATCATTTCCTTCCTGGTATATTGCCAGTACTCCTTTTCCTATTGCCAGTAAACTATCTGCAAGCGACAAGCATGCACCCAATTTCAGACGGGCAAAACTATCTTGGTTTGTTATCGATCCGCTTTTCCTCAGAAATAATAACCTCACCCCATCGCATATAAAAAATAACGATGCGATACAAAAAAATCATTTTGTAAGGGAAGTTGAAGAAAAAGAAATTTTTAGAAACAAACAAACACCCAATAATCTTCCCACTACCATACCAGTGCTGAATTTAACATACTATCCTAAGGAGCGTGGTCCATATAACTTCACCACCAATTACGATAGTAACGGTAATTTAAGTGAGCCAGAAGAAAACTGGGCAGGTATCATGCGGGAAGTTCAAACTCCCGATTTTGAATCTGCTAATGTTGAATACATCGAGTTTTGGTTAATGGATCCTTTTGTATATAAAAAACAGCATAAAGGTGGCCAATTGGTGTTTAACCTGGGTGATGTATCTGAAGAGATTCTTAAAGATTCGAGAAAATCATTTGAAAATGGTTTGCCCGCAATTGGCGAAAACAAACCACTTATTGACTCTACTGCATGGGGTAAGGTACCAAAAAAACAATCTGTTGTTAATGCTTTCGATAATAACCCTCAGTCACGCTTGCTACAAGATGTGGGTCTTGATGGCTTAAACAACGAAGAGGAAGCCACCTGGCCTTATTTTCAAGATTTTTTGAGCACCATAAAAAATAACTTTGGTGAAAATAGTCCTGTGTACAATCGTATTCTTCAAGACCCGTCCGGTGACGATTACCATTATTTCAGGGGTGGAGATTTCGATAATGAGCAGGTAGGAATTCTAGACCGATACAAAAAATATAATGGTTTAGAAGCTAACTCACCTGCATCGGAACAAAGTACTGAAGAGTATCCAACTGCAGCCTCAACCTTGCCCAATAATGAAGATATCAACCGAGATTATACACTCTCAATGGCGGAGAATTATTTTGAATATTCAGTTGATTTGAAACCTGAAGACCTTGTAATAGGATCTAATTTTATAACCGACAAAGTTACATCCTCAAAAAATGATAATTCAGGTATTCCGGTTGACTGGTATCAATTTAAAATTCCGGTTGCGGAATTTACCAATATTGTGGGTAGTATCGAAGATTTCAAATCAATTCGATTCTTAAGAATGTACCTAACTGGTTTTGAAGATACCGTAATTTGTCGCTTTGGTAAATTAGAACTGGTTAGAGGTGAATGGAGAAAATACAACCGATCTATGATTGAAGCAGGAGAATACCTTGCCAACCAACCCAGTAGTGGAATTTTTGATGTTACAGCCGTAAACATTGAAAAAAATGCAGGTAGAGAACCTATAAATTATGTGCTTCCTCCCGGCATTGATCGTGTAATTGATCCAACTAACCCACAAATAAGAATGCTCAATGAGCAGGCTATGTTAATGAAAGTAACCAATTTGGATGATGGTGATGCCAGAGCAGTATACAAAAATTTAAATCTCGATATCAGACAATTCAAATACCTCAAAATGTTTGTGCATGGAGAAGCCATTGAAGAATCCCTTTTAAAAGATAATGAAGTTACCGTATTCATACGTTTAGGAAGCGATTATAAAGACAATTTCTACGAATACGAAGTTCCATTAAAACTTACACAGGCCAATAAAAAATTTGATAATAATAATGACGCTGACAGGTTATTGGTTTGGCCAACAGAAAATGATATTGTAATTAATCTTGAAAAACTAACTGAAGTAAAATCTTTACGTAACGAATCCCGCAACCAACTCAACGAAGAATCTGCAATGCGTCAATTATTCAGCATACTTGATGGGAACAAAAAAATTAGTGTGCGGGGAAATCCAAATTTGGCAAATGTACGTACTATCATGTTAGGTATTCGCAATCCAGGAGATAACGACCCCAGAAAACAATACAATGATAAACAGCCCAAATCAGCAGTAGTTTGGTTGAATGAATTGCGATTAACTGACTTTAACGACAAAAGCGGATGGGCGGCCAATGCCCGCATGCAAACAAAACTGGCCGATTTCGGAACCATTAGTTTGGCCACAAGTACCATTCAACCTGGATTTGGAAGTATTGAGAAAAAAGTAAACGAAAGAGCCAAAGAAGCCACCAATCAATACGATGCATCGGGTAATTTCGAATTAGGAAAATTCTTTAAAGAAGATGCCAATGTGCGTCTTCCACTATTTGCATCTTATTCTACTACCATAATTACACCCGAATACAATCCTATTGATCCGGATATAAAATTGAAACAGGCAATGGATGATGCCCGCACCGAAAAAGAAAAAGAAAATTTGAAAAAAGCAACCCTCGATATCACAACCAGAAAAAGCATTAACATGACCAATATGAAAATTGGTCAACCTTCTGACAAAAGCAAATTTTACAGTATTTCCAATTGGTCGGCCTCGGCAGGCTACTCCGAAACTTTTATGCAAAATATTAGTGTAGAAAGCAGCGTAGCAAAAAACTACAGGGCAGGCGTAGCATATATTTTCACTACACGACCCAAAAATATAGCCCCGCTCAAGAAAATAAAATTTTTAAACAAAAAATACCTGGCTCTCATCAGCGATTTTAATTTTTATTACATGCCCCAAAGTTTCTCATTCAGAACCGATGTTAACAGAAACTACAAGGAATCACAAATGAGAAATATTAACGATTTTAACAATCCTTTTCCTTCTGGTATTACAATAGATCCAACATTTTATAAAGACTTTATATGGACCAGAATGTACGATTTTAAATTCGACTTAACCCGTGCATTAAAATTCGATTTCTCTGCTACTAACTATTCCCGCATCGAGGAAAGATACGATGAATTAGATTATATTTCGAGATATAAAGACAATGGTGACTGGCGAGCAGAATTTAATCCCGATAACAAAAAGGTAATGAACGAAAGTTTTCAGTCGGGCGGTACCACTACAAAATATAATCATACGGCCAATGCAACCTATATGATTCCAATCAATAAACTACCCATGCTTGATTTTGTTTCATCGTCAATACGCTATGGATCAACTTATGGCTGGGATAGAAATCCTATACAGGAATTGGGTAATACAATTAATAATTCTAACGCCATTAGTTTGAGTAACCAACTCAATTTAATTACACTATACAATAAAGTACCAATACTCCGACGAATCAATCAACCAAGTAAAGCAAAGAAACCAGCAGAAAAGAAAACAGTAGTATATACTCAGGAAATTCGCAGTTTAAAAGCAGGAACCAAGCGTTCCATCAAACACGGACTTAAAACCAGCGACACAAAAACAGTGATTAAAGATGCTACAGGCAAAGAAGTAAAAGGTACAATTGAAACCGTTGACGATAATAAAATAGCTTTTACTCCCGATGAAGATGTGCAAGATATAAACGTTTTAATTGAAGGTAAAGTAGATAAAAAACCAAATCCAATAGTGGTAATTGCAAATGCTACTGTAAGAACAATGATGAGTGTTAGAAATATTTCTGTTAACTATACCCGCAATCAAGGAACTACCTTGCCTGGTTATAATCAAAATACCCATCTATTCGGAATGAATTCATCGTTCAAAGCCCCCACCGTTCCGTTTATTGTAGGATGGCAAGACAGAAGTATACATGAAAAAGCAGCAGGTAATGATTGGCTTACTTCAAGTGCCGCATTCAATACTCCTTTAATGTTTACCAATAATGAAAGAATTGATATTAGGTCGCAAGTAGAACCATTTACCGGATTAAAAATTGATGTAATTGGTAATTGGAACTATACAGAAAATGAAAGCAAACTTTATAAAAATATCAATGGTCAATACCTTGAATCAGCCAATAAAAAAACTGGTAATTTCAGCATGACCACCATTGCCATTGGAAGTTCATTTGAAAAATTATCGAAGGGAGATAATTATACATCGCTTATTTTCGAAGAATTCAGAGAAAACAGAAAATATATTTCATACAAGCAAGGCTCTGACATGCAAAAATTAGAATCTGGATATATTCTAGGCTACGATTCTGCAGGCTATGCATATGGATATGGTAACACTTCGCAAAGTGTTTTAATCCCCGCATTCTTTGGTTCATATACAGAAGGAGGGATTAAAAAGAGTCCACGAAAAAATCTTCAGAAACCCTCTATCTTAATGCTTTTACCTAACTGGAGGGTAACATTTGACGGGCTTTCAAAACTAGATATCATTAAAAAATATTTCCGTTCGGTTACACTAAATCATGGTTACACTGCTACTTATAACATAGGTTCGTTCATATCAAATAATGAATACAGAGGCGATTTAAGCGATATTGACCTAATGCGCAATTTTTACTCGCAATACGAAATTGCATCAGTTTCTATTAGTGAACAATTCTCTCCTCTTATTGGTATTGATATGGCATGGAAAAACAGCTTTTCTACCAAAGTTGAATACAAGCAAAGCCGCAATTTGAATCTGACTCTTTCCAATTCGCAACTTTCAGAAATGAAGAGCCGAGAATTCGTAGTAGGATTAGGGTATCGTTTTCAGCAAGTACCATTTATTTTCAAAACCCAGGGCGGCAGCAAAACCATTAAAAGCGATATGAATACCCGCATTGATTTTAGTGTGCGCGACGATAAAACCATTTTGCGAAAACTAACCGAAGATTATTCCAATCCTTCAGCCGGTAAAATTGTTTATACTATTAAATTTAACGCCGATTATCAGCTTAGCGACCGCTTTACATTGAGATTTTTCTACGATAGAATCATCAACAACCCATTTGTGTCAAATTCATTCCGAACTTCTAACAGCAACCTCGGATTTAGCTTGAGATTTATGTTGGTAAATTAAATTTAGAAATTTTTTACACCAATCTCTTTTACTTTTGACATCATTTTTTTTGCAGTTTAATTATCATTGTTGTGCCAATACCTTCTTTACTATCCACTTGAATTGTACCCCCATTTCGTTTCACAAAATCTTTAACTAAAACAAGTCCAAGTCCTGTTCCTCCCTCGCTATTAGTACCTTTTGAAGATATAAACTCATTCTTAATAAATATTCCATCAATTGTATCCTGATTCATACCAACGCCTGAATCACTTACTTTAATAAAAGACCAATCTGCATCTTCCTCAATACTTACCAAAATTTTTCCGCTAACTGGTGTAAATTTAATTGCATTACTTATTAAATTTCTTATAATTGTAAAAATCATGTTTCTATCACCTAATGCTAAAATACTATCGTTACCATCTAATTTAAGTATAATACTTTTTAATTCTGCATTATTGCTTAATAAAGTAATGGCTTCTTGGGCAATCTCATAGAGAGGAATAATAATTTTCTTCACTTCAATACCAGTAGATTGAGCTTTAGTCCATTCGAGCAAATTCTCCAATAGGCTATAAGTACATTTGGTTCGATTATTCAATTCAATTAATATTTGATCAAACTCTGGTTCTGTTTTATTTATATACCCCGCATTAATAATATTTAATGTTTGGATTATACCAGCAAAAGGCGATCTAATATCATGTGCAATTATAGAATACATTTTATCGCGCGTTCTATTTATCTCTTTTATTTCATTTTTTGCCTGATAAAGTTCAATATGATTCTTTACCCGCACTATTAACTCATTGTTATTAAATGGTTTTAAAATATAATCTACCCCTCCTAATTCAAAACCCTTAACAAGATCTTCTGATTGGTTCTTAGCAGTTAAAAATATAATTGGTATATCTTTCCACAATACATTTTTTTTTATTTCAGCACAAACTTCATAACCATCCATTTCAGGCATCATTATATCTAATAAAATTATAGATGGTAACGTTAATTCCTTTAATTGCTCTAACGCGTTTCTTCCACTTTGAGCCAAGCTAATTAAATAATTATGATCTTTCAAAATCCCCGCCACCATTTTTAAATTCTCAAGATTGTCATCAACAACCAATATATGAGTAGATTTTGTCTCCATTTTCATGTTAAATAAAAAGTAATTATCTCTTCCAATTTTTAATCCTTTACTAGTGCTAAAGCAATCCTTAATATAATCAATTATGCTATCTGAATTTTTTTCACAACCGTATCAAAATTAGACAAATCATTTTTTATAGCTTCTAAATCTAATGTTATTAAGTTCTCAGACAAATTTTGGCAGTATTTAACTAGTATTTCAATACTATTTTCTTTTGAATATTCAAGCAATTGTTTGTTGAAATCTTCAATTTTAAATAATATAAAAGTATCTTTTATTTGATTCCATAATGGGAAGAAATATGAATGAATATAGTCTATTTTTTCTCTTCTTATAGCCTCATATTGTATTTCAGTAGATTCTAAAAATTCATTCTTTAATAAGCCATCATTATCTATACTCTCATAAGGCAGGTATTTCGTTAACATTCCTATTAGCTCACGTTTACTTACAGGTTTAAATAATACATTACTAAAATTTTCATCTTTTTCTAATTTTCCAGCACTAAAAACCGATGCTGTATAAGCAATCACAGGAATGTGTTTAAGATGCTCCTTACTCTTAACAATCTTAGCAACTGTAAAACCATCTGTTCCTGGCATTCTTAAATCAAGCAATATTAATGATGGAGTTGTATGATTCAATATTTCAAGGGCTATGTCTCCACTTTCAGCAGTAATTGTAGTAAGATTCGATGAAATGAGAAAGTTTTCAACGGCTTCTATATTTGACAAAACATCATCCACTATCATTATTGTACTCTTCTCAAAAATTATGGCATCAGGATCAATATCATGAGATGCATTATTCCTCATTCCTGCTTCACAAATCTTTATATCCTTTAATCGGATTATAAATGTTGAACCTACTCCTACTGTACTATCCACTTCAATTACTCCATCCATTTTATCAATCAATCGCTTAGAAATTGCAAGACCCAAACCTGTTCCACCATATTTCCTTGTCGATTGTCCTTCTTGCTGTTGAAATGCTTCAAAAATTAATTGCTTCTGGTTTTCTGGTATCCCAATCCCTGAATCTTCTACTAATACTAACAATTCTCCACTCTCACTGGAGCTACTATTAAACATTAGAGATATTTTAATAAACCCTTCATGTGTAAATTTTACAGCATTTCCAACAATATTAAAAAGAACTTGTTTAATTCTAATTTCATCAAGCAAAACTGCGGGAGGAAAATTATTCTCGATATCTAATAGTAAACTAATATTTTTTCTTCTCGCATTTTCAGAAAACAACATATTTATTTCATTCAAAATATTGACAAGATCAACTGGCTGAGGAGAAATAATCATCTTTCCGGCTTCAATTTTTGATAAATCCAGTATGTCATTTAATAATGATAACAATAGATTTCCACTACTTAAGATTGATTTAAGCATTTTCTGATGTTGCAATGATTCAGTTTTTCTAAACAAAGCTTCGCTAAATCCTAATATAGCATTCATAGGAGTACGTATTTCATGACTCATATTTGCCATGAATTCACTTTTTGCTTGATTTGCTTGTTTTGCCTTATCTCTTTCTTCAATAAGAACCTTATCCATAATTATTCTTTCATAGGCATTGGAAATAATGCCCGAAATGGTTCTTAATAATTCTAATTCAGATTTTGACCAACATTTAGTCTTCGAACATTCATCAATACCGATAAATCCAAAAAATTTATTCTGAATATATAACGGATAAATAACAATTGACTTAATGTTTTGAGGCTCTAAGATTTCCCTTAAATCCTGAGGAAGCTCAGAAATATTCTCTGAATAAATCCTTCCTGATTTACTAAATATTGTTTTAAATGATGGAATTATCTCATACGGTATATTTTGCAATTCATTTATTTGTGGCAAAACATTCACATTACACCATTCAAATGTATTAGAAGTAAACATCTCTTCCTTGTCATTTTCAAAAATATATACCCTGCTAACATCAGTATGCTGACCAATATCCTTCATAATCGCATTCATTTTGATATCAAAGTCACCTATTGAGTTTAACATTAATGCTATATCTGAAAGAATAGTTTGCTGCTTCAATCCGTGAGCAAGTTCTTGGCTTTGCTCCCTAAGTTTTTTTTCAATTTTATTTCGCTCAGTTATATCTCGGCTAATTCCAATTATAGCCAATTGGTTCATCCATTTTCCTATAATTACTTTAGTTTCAACAGGAACTAATTTACCATTTTTTGCTATTAGAGGTACATAACAATAATTCTTATCCCCCGATAACATTTTTTCAATAATTTCATTGGCTTCATTTCTCCTATCTTCAGGATGCATAGCTAATACACTCTTATGCAAAATTTCGTCTTGTGAATATCCTAAATATTTATAAACAACATTATTTACATGAAGTATCGATCCATTAAAATCGAGAATAAATATAAAATCATCAATTGTATTAAACAATGCTTTCAGGTCTTCTGTACTTTGTTTAATTCTTTCTTCATGCTGAATACTTATAATGTATGATCCAATTGCTGATGCTACAATTTCGAGTACTTTCTTTGTCAATTCTGTTAATGTATTCTCTAATTTTGAAGCAACATTAAGTGACCCTATTACAGTATCTTGAAAAATAATTGGAAGTACTGCAAAAAAAGCAACACCTTCTGCTCTTAGTTTATCAGACAAATTTGAATCAGAAAGATACAAAGGCTCTCCTTTGAGAATTAATTTTGCATTATCAGAATCTATTGGAAAGGTAAAACTGTTCTTTACAAAATCTTCCGACAAACCAACATGCTTAATTAGATTATAAGAATTTTGTTTTATATCGAAAGAATAAACACCTAATAAATCCAATCCACATTTTTCTTTTATAGTATCAAAACATTGATCTAAAATCTCATCCAGCGATTTCGATTTTGATAACTTAAGCTTCAACTCTTGTTCAACAGTGATAAGGAATTCGGCACTTTTTTGCTCTGAAATATCAATGTGTATCCCTGTTGCTCTTGTAGGTTTGCCATACTTATCACGCTCAGTTATCCTTCCAATATCCAATACCCATTTCCATTCGCCACTCTTAGTTAGCAAACGATGCTCTGTTCTATATACATTAACTGATCCATTCAAATGTCTTTCAAACTCTTCATTTACAAAATCAATGTCATCAATATGAATAAGTTTTCTCCAAGTAGAAACATTTTGATCAATCTCCGATGACTGATATCCTAACATTGAGCACCATCTGTCGCTATAAAAAACTGCATTAGTTAGTATATTCCAATCCCAAAATCCCGCATCACTTCCTAATATAGCCATTTCAAGCTGCTCGGTATATCTTTTAAAAAGTTTTTCATTTTTCTTTCTTTCAGATATATCTATCATTACACCTCTTATACCAATAAGTGAATTATCTTTTAGTATAGGAGAACTATAAACAATAACCGGAATCTCTTCTCCACTTTTTGTTATTGCAGTATATTCCTGCGGTTCATACTTAGCCTGAACAATAGTATTCCTAAAATTCCGCATTACTAAATCTCTATCTTCAAAAACAAAAAGCTTTGATACATGAAAACCTTTAATAACTTCTCTAGGAGTATAGCCCATTTTGACTATAGAGTAAGTATTTGCATAAGTTATATAACCGCGCATATCAACTTCGCAAATCATTTCAGGTAAAAACTCTGTTAAATCCTTATACTTTTCTTCACTTTCTCTAAGGGTAGCTATATTGATACAATTTCTACAGGCCAACGAAAGTTTTTTATTAACATCTTCCAGATTACGAATTATTTCTTCTTCTAATGGAAATCTGTTTTTCACCAACACCAAAAAACCAAAATCAGATAATTCCATAATATGGCAAAACTTGTTATCTCTTGTACAAATTGTTAATGTTAACTGCTTCTTAAATTCGTTGTACTTATTATGATTAACTCTTTTTTGGAGCAATGCATGCACTTCAGGATATACTTGAGAAATGTTTACAGAATATGGTAAATGGAAAAATAGCTCTGTTTCAAATCTATTTACATTTGTACTTTTTGTTGTATAAATAAATGCTGAAACACAATTAAGTTTTTTTAAATATACCAGTAATGATTGTTGAAGCATTTCTTCTATATCATCACTATTGCCAATTGACATAGTAATCTCATACAGAACTTGAATTTGTTGCTCAATACTCATAATTTATAAATTATCATAGAAACACGCTACAACAGCTGTTTTATTATAAAACTCAAGATAATCATTGCCATTATTGGCTATTTCTCCCAGTGATAAGACCCCAAAAAAAGGCACATCATTAACAAAACGATGAACATTTTCTAATTCTTGATTGAAATCTTGATCTAAAAACAAAACTCTCGAGATACAATCAACAAAAAAAGAAAATTTTTTATGCCCACCCGCATGCCCTTCTCATGAAATTATAGCAGCTTCCTCTGCTGCGTTTAATAGAGTTTCTTTTTTTCCATTAAGGATTTTTACAAATGATCCAATCTCAATTTCTCCAACACAAATTATGGAATTGTTATCAACAGTTATAGGGTCTCTAACTACAGTCTCAGCTCCAATTTTTGAAATCCCGAATGGAAAAGCTTTGGCAATAGAAAAGAAATTATCCTTATTAATTTCTTTTCCACTATATCTATATATCGCATCTTTATAAACTTCAAAAGCAGGCTTGTAATCTAATTCATCAATTACCGTTTCTCTTACTTTTGTAACTTTATACGAATTTGATAATTCTAACCAACCGTGCTTTACCCCAATGCTCGATTGCAAACCAATTCCAGTAATTATAGCAGCATCTTCCAACAAGCCTTCATTTGTAAATATACAAGGCTTTTGATTCAAACTCAATGATCCAGCTCCTCCACCAATATAGTTAAATTCCAATCCATAAGCGGAAAATAACGAATCTATTAATCTAGAAATATTCTTAGCCAAACCATCTACAAAGACAAAATAAGTCTTGATCAAACTTTCAATCTGTATTTGTCCCCTCAATACTTCTAATACATTAGTCTCCAATTTGCTAATATTTTTCAAAATAATAGATCTTGATTCAAATGGAAACCCAACTACCAAAACTGCATCTTCATATTTATTTGTTTGATAGATAATTCCAGGGAATGTGCCTCCAAATATAGGTTTTTTAATTTCTTTTAACACCCCATTGACCTTTTCTGGATATAACCCTACTTTGTCGCCTGCTAATATCATAATCGAATTAACCTCAGGATTTCTATCCAATTCCTTTAAAAACAAGAACAGATTTTCATGGATATTGTTAGTAAAAAGTTTTGTTATCATAAAAATAATATTTTATATATAAACCATTAATGTGCTAATAATCATGCCTCAATAACAATTAATTCAAAAAAACGTCCACATATTCTAGATTACTAATCGATACTATTCGCAATTTAAATCAATATTTTTAAATTTACAACGAATTGAAAAACTATCTGTATATTATTTAAAAAGAAAAATTTCGCTAAATATCTGTTCCTCCAAAAAATGCCTTTGCCTAATGAGACTAAACAAGTTATGCAAAACAATATTAGATCCAATAATAATATAAATAATTATATTTCAATAGCTTAGATTGTCTTCTATCTTGAATATTATTACTTCAAACTTATTTTCAAAAAAAAAATGTATTATTATTACTTTTTGCACAAACTCACGTATAAATGTCAAAAATTGATAATTAAATATTTATCTTTTTAATTAAACAAATCAGAAATATAAAATTGAAAGCAATAAAATGACAACAATTCCAATTATTTTGATAGTTGATGATAATCATCAAAATTTACAATTGGCAGCACACATTTTAAAACAAAAAGGATATCGTATCAGTCTGGCTCTGAATTGGAAAGAAGCAGAAAATCTAATGAATATAGACAAGCCTGATTTAATTCTTTTAGATGTAATGATGCCGGAAATTGATGGATTCACAGCTTGTAAAGAAATTAAAAAGAATTCGATTTTTGAAGATATACCTATAATTTTTTTAACAGCCAAATCAGACGCAGACTCAATAACAGAAGGTTTTAGAAGTGGTGGAGCCGATTATATAAATAAACCTTTTATGGAAGAGGAATTAATTGCAAGAGTGGCAAACCAATTAAATTTAAAACTGGCCAAAGAAGAACTCTATATAAAAAATATTGAATTAGAAAAATCATTACTAGAAACTGATCAATTATTGAATAATGTTTTGCCACTAGAAATCGTTAAAGAGCTAAAACAAACAGGAAAATCGAATCCAAAGCTGTATAAAAACGTTACATTAATGGCTACTGATTTCGTTAACTTTACTGAAATATCGACTAGAATAAGTCCATTTGAATTAATTCAATCTCTCAATAGTATCTATAGCGAATTCGACAACATTATAAATAGCAATAATTGTATTAGAATAAAAACTGTAGGTGATGCATACCTTGCTATTTCAGGCTTACCCGATGATACAGTAAATCATCCTGACAACATGTTCAATGCGGCGAGAGACATCTTAAAATTTATAAAAAACAAACCCGAAGAATATGGTATTAAATGGAAAATCAGAATCGCTTTGCATAGCGGTGAGATAATAGGAGGAATTGTTGGAACAGAAAAATATATATACGACATTTTTGGTGATTCAGTAAATACAGTATTCAGATTACAAGCAGAAGCATTAGAAAACAGTATTATTATATCTGAAATATGCTATAATTCGCTCTCGTGCCAAAATATAGGATTTGATAAAAAGCAATATAACTTAAAAGGGAAAGGTATTGTAACAGGAATCACCATAACATCGCACTAAAACCATTTTTTTGATTTTTTTAGGATATTAATAATAAATAAAAACAAAAAATCATACCTTTGAGCAAATTTTAAAATATAATAAGATGAATGTGCCAAATGAATTGAAATACACCAAAGACCATGAATGGATCAAGATAGAAGGCAATACTGGAATCATTGGTATTACTGATTATGCGCAGGGCGAATTAGGGGATATTGTTTTCCTTGAAATTGAGACCATAGGTCAAAAACTAAAAAAAGAAGAAATTTTTGGTACGGTAGAAGCAGTAAAAACGGTTTCTGATTTATTCATGCCCGTTTCTGGTGAGGTAATAGAAAAAAACCCCGAATTGGATGCACAACCCGAATTGGTAAATAAAGATCCTTTTGGTAAGGGATGGCTTATTAAAATTAATTTATCCGATGTATCTGAAGTCAATCAATTATTAGATGCTGATGCTTATAAGGCGTTGATCGGCGCTTAATTTCATACTTGATTAACCTAAAAAAAATAGGATCAGAATATCTGATCCCATTTTTTATATCCTCTCCAAATCCCCCTCCGCAATTAATGATTCATTTCTAAATCGCATAATCAATTGGGCAATGGTTATTACATCCTTTTCACAATATTTTACAATACGGGCTAAATCATTCTCTACATAGTAAACATGACTTACCATACTCCCATCAATATCGTCTTTGGGTGAGGGAATGTTAAATACGGCAGCAAGAAGATTCAAAGAAGTGTAATTTTTATAATCACCAAATTTCCATAATTCCATCGTATCCAAAAATGATGTTTCCCAGGGTTTTTTACCTGCAATATCAAGCAGCTCAGGTAAAGGAACACCATGTATCAGCATTCGTCGGGCTATAAAAGGAAAATCAAATTCCTTACAATTCCTTACCATTATGAGCGCAAAGCGTATAACCTGATAACTTATTGAGCAAAGCAGCAAACGAAATCAATATTTCTTTTTCATCGTGTCCAAAAAATGACTTCATTCGAAATATTCTTCGCTCATCCTTTTGATACAGCATCCCTGCTGATATACAAATTATTTTTCCAAATTCAGCGTATATCCCCGCACGCTGATAAACATCAGCAGCCGTCTCATTCTCCTTTCGAAAAGGAATCGATTTTTTTTCCCATAAACCGGAAAATGGTTCTTTCAATTCACTGAAATTTGAAACCTGCGGAACCGTTTCAATGTCTAAAAATAATATTTTTTCTAATCTAAAATTATCTAACATATCAATTTCTTATTTTTCGTATAGCCTCGATGCATCGCGGCTCTAAAACTTTTCCTAATCAAATTAAATACGACACATCGCGGCTCTGTGTTTATTTATACCACGACGCATACATTAAATAATTATTCGCAATTTTTTGAATCATTTCCTGCGAATGCCGTACATCGATTTTCTTAATAAATTTTGCCGGCGCCCCCGCATAAATACTGCCCTCTTCTATTATGGTACCTTCTAATACAACCGATCCGGCGGCCACGATAGAATTCTCGCCTACTACAACTTGATCCATAACAATTGCTCCCATCCCTATCAATACATTGCTCTTTATTTCGGCTCCATGAATTACCACGTTATGACCAATGGTAACATTATCACCAATTAATATTACCGACTTCTGATATAAAGTATGCAATACCGCACCATCCTGAATGTTCACCTTATTGCCAATACGTATGCTGTTTACATCACCCCGAATAACTGCATTAAACCATACACTACAATCATCACCCATTACAACATCACCCACGATAGTTGCATTTTCAGAAAAATAACAATTCTGACCAAATTTTGGGTCAAACCCCCTAACCGACTTAATTAATGCCATATTTTTCGTTGTTTTACCATTTTATACCACAAAAATATGTTATTATATTAACAAAACTAAAAAAAATAATATATTTTTGCTTCATTCAATATGAATAAATATACATTAATTTTTTATTAATATACATTTTTTACATGGGAAAAGTTCAGATTAAAGATTTGGAAAGTGCGGTAATAAAGTTTGCAGGAGATTCTGGCGATGGTATGCAATTAACAGGTACTTTATTCTCTGACGATGCTGCGATTTTCGGGAATGATATTGTTACCTTCCCCGATTATCCTGCCGAAATCAGGGCTCCTCATAATACCGTTGCCGGTGTATCAGGTTTTCAAGTGCATATGGGTCGTAAAAAAGTATATACTCCCGGCGATACCTACGATGTTTTGGTTGCAATGAATCCGGCTTCTATTAAGGCCAATATAAAAGGACTTCGCAAAGGTTCCATTATAATTACTGATACCGATGCGTTTACCGACAAAGCGTTGGAAACCGCTGGATATGCAAGCAATCCGCTTGTTGACCAATCTCTGGCTGATTACACCATTATCAAAGCGCCTATAATAACTAATGTTAAAGAAGCTGTGGCCGCTATTGGTTTGGATAATAAATCTGCCGAAAGGTCGAAAAATATGTATGTATTGGGTATTCTATATTGCTTATTCAATAGGAATCTTGAAAGCACTTTTCATTATTTCGAATATAAATTCAAAGAAAAATTAAAAGTTCTAGATGCTAACAAAGCTGCACTTACAGCAGGTTATGAATTTGCCCTCGAGTGCTCGGATATTAAAGAAACATATAGGGTTCATCCCGCATCTCTTGAAAAAGGAAGGTATAGAAATGTTACCGGCAATGTTGCTACCGCATGGGGTTTAATTGCTGCTGCTGAACGTTCAGGACTTCAATTATTCTTAGGCTCCTACCCTATTACCCCAGCAACCGAAATTTTGGTTGAACTTTCTAAGCATAAATCACTCGGAGTAAAAGTATTTCAAGCCGAAGATGAAATTGCTGGTATCTGCTCTGCTATTGGTGCGTCATTTGCCGGATCGCTTGCCATAACAACTACTTCAGGACCTGGATTATCTTTAAAATCGGAGGCCATTGGTTTAGCTGTGATGACTGAATTGCCTTTGGTGATTGTAGATGTGCAACGCGCCGGTCCTTCTACAGGCCTTCCTACCAAATCGGAACAAAGCGATTTGATGCAAGCCCTTTTCGGTAGAAACGGCGAAGCACCTATTATAATAATAGCTGCATCTTCTCCAGCCAATTGTTTTTACTATGCATTCGAAGCTGCTCGCTTGGCTGTGGAACACATGACTCCAGTCATGTTGCTTACCGATGGTTACCTCGGAAATGGTTCAGAGTTGTTCAAAATTATTAAAACCGCATCACTTCCAAAAATAACTCCCAACTTAGCAAAACCGAATGAACCCAATTTCAAGCCCTATAACCGCGATGCTGAAACTTTGGTTCGCAAATGGGCTGCTCCCGGTACAGAAGGATTGCGTCACAGAATTGGCGGTTTAGAAAAAGATTATTCAACAAGTGCGGTATCAACCGATCCGATCAACCATGAAAAAATGGTAAAAACTCGTGCTGCAAAGGTTGAAAAAGTAGCCGAAAAAATTCCAGATCAAATCGTTCATGGTGAAAAACAAGCCGACTTGCTCATTGTATCATGGGGCAGTACAGAAGGATTTGTAAAAGCAGTGGTAGATGAAATGATAGTAGAAAAGAAATCAGTTGGTTTTACCAATTTTAATTATATCATGCCTTTACCAAAAAACACCGCTGATCTATTTTCTAAATACAAGAAAATAATTGTTTGTGAAAACAACATGGGACAGTTTGCCGATTACCTAAGAATGAAACTACCCCAGTTCTCATACATACAGTATAACAAGGTACAAGGAACACCTTTTACCATGAAAGAATTACATGACAAATTTAATGAAGTTTTGGAGGATTTAAAATGATAGTAAATAGTATTACCCGTTCAGAAGTACAATTAACAAAACAAGATTTTGTTACCGATCAAATGGTCAAATGGTGTCCGGGATGCGGGGCTCACGCTATCCTTCAATCAATTGCCAATGTATTTCCAAAAATTGGATATCGCAAAGAAAATTTTTGCTTTATTTCCGGTATTGGATGCTCATCGCGTCTTCCATATTATGTTAATACATACGGTTTTCATGGTATACATGGTCGTGCTTCAGCTATTGCCAGTGGGGTAAAAATAAGTAATCCCCGATTAAGTGTATGGATAGCCACAGGCGATGGAGATTCCATGGCTATTGGAGGCAATCACTTTATCCATTTGGTTCGCAGAAATATTGATGTCAATTTAATTCTCTTCAATAATCAGATTTATGGTTTAACCAAAGGGCAATTTTCGCCTACAACACCCGTAGGATCTATTACCAAAACATCGCCTTATGGAACTATTGAACAGGCTTTTAACCCTGGCGAACTAGTAATGGGTGCCAAAGGAACTTTTTTTGCCAGGTGCACCGATAATAATATGACACTCATTTCCGACATATTATTAGAAGCTGCTAAACATGATGGCACATCGGTAGTTGAAATATTGCAGAATTGTATTATCTTTAATGATGATGCGCATGCAACCGTTACCAATAGGGATACACGTGATGATAATATTATCATCCTAAGAAATGGAGAAAGAATGATCTTTGGAAAAAATAAAAACAAAGGCATTCGCTTGCACGGTCCTAACTTAGAAGTTGTAACAATTGGAGAAAATGGCATCACTGAAAAAGATATCTTAATTCACGATGCATACAGCCAAAGTCCGGGAATACAAATGATGCTGGCACAAATGCAGCCTCCTCACATGCCGCTTGCTCTTGGTGTTATCCGCTCTGCAATTAATTTAACGTATGATGATTTAGTAGAGGAACAAATTGAAAGAGCTAAAAAGGAATCGAATATCAAATGCCTTGACGACCTGCTAAACAGCGGCGATGTGTTTGAAGTAAAATAAATTTTAGGTTTTGATTTTTTTTCAATAGCTTTGCACCTGTTTTAATTTGATATTATGGCGTTGCAATGTGGTATAGTAGGTTTGCCCAATGTAGGTAAATCAACTCTTTTTAATTGTCTTTCTAATGCGAAAGCTCAAGCTGCTAATTTTCCTTTCTGTACTATAGAACCTAATGTAGGTGTTATTACAGTACCCGACGAAAGGCTCAATCGCTTGGCCGAATTTGTGAAACCCGATAGAATTGTTCCTGCAGTGGTTGAAATAGTTGATATTGCCGGATTGGTTAAAGGTGCCAGTAAAGGTGAAGGCTTGGGCAATAAATTCTTGGGCAATATTCGTACTACCGATGCTATAATTCATGTTCTCCGCTGCTTTGACGATCCAAATGTTACCCATGTTGATGGTTCTATAAATCCAATTCGCGATAAAGAAACCATAGACATGGAACTTCAGTTAAAAGACCTTGAAACCATCGAAGCCCGCTTAACTAAAGTAAATAAAGCCGCTAGTACTGGAGATAAAGAAGCTAGAAAAGAACAAGAAATACTATCGGCTTGCAAAAAACACCTTGAACAAGGCAAATCAATTCGATCCATTGAATTGGAAGAAAAAGACAAAACACTTATCAAAGATTTTTCATTACTAACCAGCAAACCTGTTCTCTATGTTTGCAATGTGGATGAAAAATCAGTTTTAAGCGGAAATCAATATGTAGAACTTGTTAAAACTGCCGTTAAAGATGAAAATGCCGGCATCATAGTGATAGCAACCAAAATGGAAGCCGAGATTGCTGAACTAGAAAGCTTCGAAGAAAGACAAATGTTTTTAAACGATGCGGGACTCAAAGAACCAGGTGTAAATGTATTGATCCGATCTGCTTTCAAATTACTCAACCTCGAAACCTATTTTACTGCCGGTAAAGTAGAAGTAAGAGCGTGGACTTATAAAAAAGGGATGCTGGCTCCACAAACTGCCGGTGTAATACATAGCGACTTTGAAAAAGGTTTTATTCGCGCTGAAGTAATTAAATACGACGATTATATTAAACTTGGATCAGAAGCTGCTTGTCGCGATGCGGGAAAATTAGCAGTGGAAGGAAAAGAATATGTAGTTCAGGATGGCGATATCATGCACTTTAGGTTTAA
>JFJP01005438.1_pt1 | contig 22397 bp, 20 predicted proteins | sample 431651 | NCBI WGS metagenome assembly JFJP01 (sample SAMN02602958, study PRJNA72255) | Microbial mat metagenome, whole genome shotgun sequencing project. | biome: fresh water; feature: sink hole; material: water; isolation source: purple microbial (photo- and chemosynthetic) mats found in...
TTGCCGAGGTGGCGGTGGTGGGCGTGGCTGATGCGCTCAAAGGTCAGGTGGCGATGGCTTTTGCCGTGGTCAAGGACGCCAGCCTGCTGCCGGACGAGGCGGCACGGTTGCAGCTTGAAGCCGAGATTTTCAAACTGGTGGACCGCGACTTGGGGGCGGTGGCGCGTCCGGCTCGGGTGCGGTTTGTGACCGTGCTGCCCAAGACCCGCAGTGGCAAATGTCTGCGCCGCGCCATTGCTGCTGTCTGCGAGGGTCGGGACCCGGGCGACCTGACCACCATGGATGATCCGGCCGCGTTGCAGCAGATCAAGGACTTGGTGACGACTTGATTCGGGGCTTGCGAAAAATCAAATCCCTGTAAGCATCATGCCATGTTGCGGGTGGCACAATCGCCCCCGCACCCGGCCCTTCCAACGCCACTGTCGCATCCGCCAAACGGTCCAGCCGTGACGCGGGAGGTTATTCAATCCATAGCTTTAACCAGCTCAAGTTCCCTGCAGGGGAATGAAAGTCAGCGTAAATGAGTGAGACAAACTCGGTCTATCAGGCCTATCAGGCCAATACCTACCTTTTTGGTGGCAATGCCCCGTACGTCGAGGAGATGTACGAAAACTACCTGGCCAATCCGGGAAGTGTGCCAGACACCTGGCGCGATTACTTTGATGCCTTGCAACATGTCCCGGCGGTTGATGGCAGCAATGCGCGCGACGTCCCCCATCAGCCAGTGATCGACGCGTTTGCGCAGCGCGCCAAAGCCGGTGGCACCCGGGTGGTGGTGGCCAGTGTGGACGCCGAACTTGGGCGCAAGCGCACCGCCGCGCAACAATTGATCGCTGCCTACCGCAATGTGGGTGCAAGCTGGGCCGACCTCGATCCGCTCAAGCGCACCGAGCGCCCGAACATTCCCGAGCTTGAGCCCTCTTTCTACGGCTTTGCCGACGCTGATTTTGAAACCGTGTTTGACGTCAGCAACACATTTTTCGGCAAGGACAAGATGTCTTTGCGCGAGCTGCTCAACGCGCTGCGCGAGACCTATTGCGGCAGCATTGGCGCCGAGTACATGTATTTGACCGACCAGACGCAAAAGCGCTGGTGGCAGCAAAAGCTCGAGAGCGTACGCAGCAAGCCGCAGTTTGATGTGCAGCAAAAGAAGCACATTCTTGACCGTCTGACTGCCGCCGAAGGGCTGGAGCGCTTTTTACATACCAAGTACGTCGGGCAAAAGCGTTTTTCACTCGAAGGCGGTGAAAGTTTCATTGCCGCCATGGATGTGCTGATACAGCAAGCCGGGGCGCGTGGTGTGCAAGAAATCGTGATCGGCATGGCGCACCGGGGGCGTCTGAATGTGCTGGTCAACACGCTGGGCAAGATGCCAGCCGACCTGTTTGCCGAGTTCGACCACACCGCACCGGAAGAGCTGCCAGCGGGCGATGTGAAGTACCACCAGGGTTTCAGCTCGGATGTCACCACCCTTGGCGGCCCGGTTCACCTGAGCCTGGCATTCAACCCCTCGCACCTGGAGATCGTGAATCCGGTGGTCGAGGGCTCGGTGCGCGCGCGCATGGACCGCCGCGCCGACCCCACCGGCCGGCAGGTGTTGCCGGTGCTGGTGCACGGTGATGCGGCTTTTGCCGGTCAGGGCGTGAACCAGGAGACATTGGCGCTGGCGCAGACGCGTGGCTATACCACGGCGGGCACGGTGCACATCATCATCAACAACCAGATCGGCTTTACCACCTCGGACCCGCGAGACCTGCGCTCCACCCTCTATTGCACCGACATCGTCAAGGGCGTAGAGGCGCCGGTGATGCACGTCAACGGGGACGACCCGGAGGCGGTGGTGATGGCCATGCAGTGGGCGCTGGACTACCGGATGGAGTTTCGCAAGGACGTGGTGCTGGACATCATCTGTTTTCGCAAACTGGGCCATAACGAGCAGGACACCCCGGCGCTGACCCAGCCGCTGATGTACAAAAAGATCGCCCAGCACCCCGGCACGCGTCGCCTGTATGCGGACAAGTTGGCGGCACAAGGCCTGGGGGCTGATCTGGGCGACCAGATGGTCAAGACCTATCGCGCGGCGATGGACATCGGGCGGCACACGGTGGACCCGGTGCTGACCAATTTCAAGAGCAAGTATGCGGTTGACTGGTCGCCTTTTCTGGGCAAGAAGTGGACGGATGCCTGCGATACCGCCATTCCGATGGCCGAGTGGAAGCGCTTGGCAGAAAAAATCACCACCATTCCGGCTGCCATCACACCGCACCCACTGGTGAAGAAAGTCTATGACGATCGTGCGGCCATGGGGCGGGGCGATCTGGCCGTGGATTGGGGTATGGGCGAGCACATGGCCTTTGCCTCGCTGGTGGCCAGTGGCTATGCGGTGCGTTTGAGCGGCGAAGACTGTGGCCGTGGCACCTTTACGCACCGCCATGCGGTCATTCATGACCAAAACCGCGAAAAGTGGGACACCGGCACCTACATCCCGCTGCAGAACGTGGCCGAAAGCCAGGCCAGCTTTACCGTGATCGACTCGATCCTGTCTGAGGAGGCCGTGCTCGGTTTCGAGTACGGCTATGCCTCCAATGACCCCAACACGCTGGTCATCTGGGAGGCGCAGTTTGGTGACTTTGCCAACGGCGCGCAGGTGGTGATCGATCAGTTCATTGCCTCGGGTGAAGTGAAATGGGGGCGTGTCAATGGCATCACCCTGATGCTGCCACACGGCTATGAGGGCCAGGGACCCGAGCACTCGTCGGCCCGGGTTGAGCGTTTCATGCAACTGGCCGCTGACACCAACATGCAGTTGGTACAACCGACCACGGCCAGCCAGATCTTTCATGTGCTGCGTCGTCAGATGGTGCGCAGCCTGCGCAAGCCGCTGATCATCTTCACGCCGAAATCGCTGTTGCGGCACAAGGACGCAGCGTCGCCCCTGACCGAGTTCACGCGCGGCAGCTTTCAGACCATCATCCCGGATGCCAAGGTACAGCAGAACGACAAGGTGCGACGCCTGCTGGTGTGTTCGGGCAAGGTGTTTTACGACTTGTCGAAAAAGCGCGAGGAAAAAGGCATTGAGGATGTGGCCATCTTGCGTCTGGAGCAGTTGTATCCTTTTCCGCACAAGGCGTTTGCTGCCGAAGTCAAGAAGTATCCCAACGCCACCGAGATCGTCTGGACGCAGGACGAGCCCCAGAACCAGGGCGCCTGGTTTTTCGTGCAGCATTACATCCACGAGAACATGCTCGATGGCCAGCGCCTGGGGTATTGCGGCCGGGCTGCCTCGGCTTCGCCCGCGGTGGGTTATTCGCACCTGCACCAGGAGCAGCAAAAGGCCCTGGTGGAGGGCGCTTTCGGCAAGATCAAGGGCTTTGTGCTGAGCAAGTAAGCCGGCCACCGTCACCAACCACACATGGGTCGGGGCGCCTGTCGCAAGGTGTCCCGGCATCCCGCAGAACACGCTAGAGAAAGAACAGTCATGGCAATCAAGGAAGTCAAGGTACCGCAGCTCTCTGAATCGGTGGCAGAAGCCACCTTGCTGCAATGGAAGAAAAAGGTGGGCGATGCAGTGGCCACCGATGAAATTCTGATCGAGGTCGAAACCGACAAGGTAGTGATGGAGGTACCCGCCCCGAGTGCCGGTGTGATCATCGAGCTGTTGGCCCAGTCGGGTGACACCGTCGCTGCCGAGCAACTGATTGCTCGCATCGATACCGAGGCGACAGCGGGTGCGGCGGCACCGGCGGGCACAGCCGTGGCCAGCCCTTCGGCTGCGCCAGCGGCCGCACCGCTTGCCTCAGCCGCCACCGCTGGCGCCATGGCCGGTGTGGCCATGCCAGCGGCGGCCAAGTGGATGGCCGATCATCAGCTCGCGCCGGGGTCGGTGCCCGGCACGGGGCGCGACGGACGTGTCACCAAAGGCGATGTGCTGACTGCAGTGGCGACACCCAAGCCCCAGGATGCACCAAAAATAATAGCTGCTAGCGCAGCTCCTGCAAGGTCTGCAGCCCCTTTATTGCCTCAAGTGGCAACACCCGCAAGTGGTCTGGCCGCAGAGTTGGCCGGTCGGCCTGAACAGCGGGTGCCGATGAGTCGGCTGCGCGCCCGGGTGGCTGAACGCTTGATCCAATCGCAAAGCACCAACGCCATCCTGACCACGTTTAACGAAATCAACATGGCACCGGTCATGGACATGCGCAAACGCATGCAGGAGCGTTTTGAGAAAGAACATGGCGTCAAGCTCGGTTTCATGAGCTTTTTTGTCAAGGCGGCGGTGCATGCCCTGAAAAAATTCCCGGTGCTGAACGCCTCGGTGGATGGCACCGACATCGTCTATCACGGCTTTTTCGACATTGGTATCGCGGTGGGTTCGCCACGCGGCCTGGTGGTGCCGATTTTGCGTAATGCAGACCAGATGAGCTTTGCTGACATCGAGAAGAAGATTGCCGAGTTTGGAGTGAAGGCGCGTGACGGCAAGCTGGGCATGGAAGAAATGACCGGCGGCACCTTCTCGATCAGCAATGGTGGCACTTTTGGCTCGATGATGTCCACGCCCATCATCAACCCGCCACAAAGCGCGATTTTGGGCGTGCACGCCACCAAAGACCGCGCCATGGTTGAAAACGGCCAGGTGGTGGTGCGCCCGATGAACTACTTTGCCATGTCGTATGACCATCGCATCATTGATGGTCGCGAAGCGGTGTTGGGTCTGGTGGCGATGAAAGAGGCGCTGGAAGATCCGGCGCGGCTGCTGTTTGATATCTAATTGATAGCTGGTAGCGCTTGGTACGCAAGCGCTGAAGGCGTATTTCTTATAAATTTTGCATGCCACAAGGGCGCCGCGCCGCTGCGTTGGCATGATAAACCTTCCTTTGAAAGTCTCACATGAGCAAGCAATTTGATGTGATCGTGATCGGTGGCGGCCCAGGTGGCTACATTGCCGCCATCCGCGCGGCCCAACTGGGCAAGAAAGTGGCCTGTGTGGACGAGTGGAAAAACGCCACTGGCGGCCCGGCACCGGGTGGCACCTGCACCAATGTGGGTTGCATCCCGAGTAAGGCGCTGCTGCAATCTTCAGAGCACTATGAGCAAGCCAGCCATCACTTTTCTGACCATGGCATCAGCGTCAAGGGGCTGAGCATGGATGTCGCCAAGATGGTGGCGCGCAAAGACAATGTCGTCCGGCAGAACAATGATGGCATCTTGTACCTGTTCAAGAAGAACAAGGTCAGCTTCTTCCATGGTCGGGCGTCATTTGTCAGCGCGGCCGACGGTGGCTATGAGATCAAGGTCAGCGGCACAACAGAAGAGAGCCTCGTCGGTCAGCAAATCATCATCGCCACCGGCTCCAATGCCCGTGCGTTGCCGGGTGCGCCATTTGACGAAGAGCTGATTTTGTCCAACGATGGCGCTCTGCGCATCGATGCCACGCCCAAGAAGCTGGGCCTGATTGGCTCGGGCGTGATTGGCCTGGAAATGGGCTCCGTCTGGCGCCGTCTGGGCGCTGAGGTGACCATTCTGGAAGGCTTGCCAAGCTTTTTGGGCGCAGTCGATGAGCAGATTGCCAAGGAAGCCAAGAAGGCTTTTGACAAGCAGGGTCTGAAGATTGAACTGGGCGTGACGGTTGGCGAAATCAAGACTGGCAAAAAGGGCGTGAGCATTGCCTATACCAATGCCAAGGGCGAAGCCCAAACCTTGGACGTGGACAAACTGATCGTCTCGATCGGCCGGGTGCCCAACACCATCGGGTTGAACGTCGAAGCCGTTGGCCTGCAGCTCGATGAGCGCGGCGCCATTGTGGTTGATGGCGACTGCAGAACCAACCTGCCCGGCGTCTGGGCGGTGGGCGATGTGGTGCGAGGCCCCATGCTGGCGCACAAGGCCGAAGAGGAGGGCGTGGCGGTGGCCGAGCGCATCGCCGGTCAGCATGGCCATGTCAACTTCGACACGATTCCGTGGGTGATCTACACCAGCCCTGAAATCGCCTGGGTCGGGCGCACCGAGCAACAACTGAAGTCTCAGGGCGTGGCACACAAGGTCGGGACCTTTCCGTTTCTGGCCAATGGGCGCGCGCGCGCGCTCGGCGACACCACCGGCATGGTCAAGATGCTGGCTGACGCAGCCACTGACGAGATTCTGGGTGTGCACATCGTCGGCCCGATGGCCAGCGAACTGATTGCCGAATGTGTGGTGGCCATGGAGTTTCGCGCCAGCAGCGAGGACATTGCGCGCATCTGTCACGCTCATCCCAGCTTGAGTGAGGCCACCAAAGAGGCTGCGCTGGCAGTGGACAAGCGCACGCTGAATTTTTGAGTTTATAAAGGAAATTGGCATCTGGCGCTTACTCAGCTTGCGCTGATAGCTCTTTTTTTAGTAGCATCTTGAAGTCTGCAACGAAGTCAGTGACGGTTGTCCAGGCTTATCAGGCCGAGTTGGCAGCACGCAGTTATCAGAGCGATCCGGCGCAGTTGCGCGCGATTGCGCTGCTCGACGCCTGTGCCCAGGCCTGGAGCCTGTTCAAGGTGAAACGCTCGAATGCCTTGAAAAAACTGATTCATCACCCGCCGGTGCCCCGTGGTGTTTACATGTATGGGGGGGTGGGGCGGGGGAAAAGCTTCTTGATGGACTGCTTTTTCAATGCAGTGCCATTGCAGCGCAAGACGCGGCTTCACTTTCATGAGTTCATGCGTGAGGTGCATCGGGAGTTGGCCGCTTTGCAAGGCACGGCCAACCCGCTCGATGTGCTCGCGCAGCGCATGGCACGGCGCTATCGTTTGATTTGCTTCGACGAATTTCATGTGTCGGATGTCACCGATGCCATGATCCTGCATCGCTTGCTGGCCGCTTTGTTTGCCAACGGGGTCGGCTTTGTGATGACCTCGAACTTTCACCCCGATGCGCTGTACCCGAATGGCTTGCACCGCGATCGCATTTTGCCGGCGATTGCGCTGCTGAAAGCGCAATTGCAGGTGCTCAGTGTGGACAACGGGACGGACTATCGCAGCTTGACATTGGAGCAGTTGGCGCTGTACCACTCGCCCTTGGGAGAACTGGCTGACGCGGCCATGCACAGTGCGTTTGAGCGTCTGGCTGCCAAGGCAGACGATGACCCGGTGTTGCATATTGAGGCGCGCAAAATCGCAGCGCGGCGTCGCGCTGGTGGTGTGGTGTGGTTTGAGTTCCGTGACTTGTGTGGTGGCCCGCGTTCACAAAATGACTATCTTGAAATCGCTAGCCAGTTTCATACCGTTTTGCTGAGCAATGTTCCTTACATGCCGCCCCGAATGTCGGCCGAAGCGAGGCGTTTTACCTGGTTGATTGATGTGTTGTATGACCGTCGTGTCAAATTGATCATGTCAGCGGCTGTGCCTGCCGAGCAGTTGTACACCGAAGGCCAGTTGGCGCACGAGTTTGTTCGTACAGTGTCGCGCCTGCACGAGATGCAGTCGGCTGAGTTTCTGGGTCTGCAGCGTCGTGATGTGGACACCCGTCTGACATGAGGCCCGCCCCACATTGGCTGTCTGTGCTGGCTGTGCTGGCCTGCGGTGCGCCGGTGTTGGCGCAGTCTGGTGCGGACGATGGCACGGGAAAAGACATCGCTCAAGAGCGCCAGCGCATTGATCTCGAACGTGCTGCGCAGCAGGCGCAATGGGTTCAGGCACAGCAAGACTGCCAAAAGCGATTTGCGGTCAATGATTGCCTGCGTGAGTCGCGCCAGCTTCAACAGCAGGCCCTGCAGGAATTGCGGCGGCAGGAACTGCGGCTCAATGATCTGGTGCGTCAGCAGGCTGCGGCAGCCGCCCGCCAGCGCATCGATGTCAAATCAGCCGACGGTCGTCAGCGCCGCAGCAACCTGGAGGCGGCGGTCGATGCCGCAGCGCAGCCCGCATCAGCTATGAGCCCAGCGCCTCGACCTTGACAATGGCCAAGGAGAGGTTGTCGCCACCACCCTTGGCGCGGCTACGCGCTTTTTCGATCAAAAACTCGCTGGCATCGCGAGCCGACAATGTGGACAGCACCGAGCCGATTTCAACATCGGTGAAATAGTGCCAGACTCCATCGCTGCATGCCATCAACGAATCGCCTGGTTCCAGTTTGGCGATGAAATCTGTATCCAGCGGCGGGTCTTTGTCCGAGCCCAGGCAGCCCATCAGAATGTTAGAGCGCGGGTGCACCTTGGCCTGTTCTGGCGTGATCTCCCCCTGGTCAACCAGCATTTGCACATAGGAGTGGTCAAGGGTGCGCTTGACCAGTTCTTGACCACGGTAATGGTAAATACGTGAGTCGCCGGCGTGCGCCCAGTGGCAACTGGTGTCGGGGTTGATCAAAAAGGCAGCCAAGGTGCTGTGTGGCTCTTCTTCAGACGAAATTGCTGTCAGGCGGATCACCGTATGGGCTTCAGTGGCCAATTGGCTGAGAGTTGCAAACGCATCGTCAACACCGGGCGAATAGCGCTCAAACAACTGTCGTGCGGTCAGCATGACCTGGTCAGAGGCCTTGCGTCCGCCGCTGCGTCCACCCATGCCGTCGGCCAGAACTGCCATCAGGCAGCCCTTGGCACGCGGATGCATCAGCAGGCTGACCTGGTCTTGTTGGTAGTCGCGGTCACCCTTGTGGATTCCGGTGGCAGCGGTGAGGCGGTAGCCCTTCGGGGTTGTCATGCGCTTACCAGAGTTTCCACCAAGGCTGCGTTTTCGGCTTGAAGCCCTGGCTGAGATAAAGCGACTGGGGGAAGTTTTTCTCGAGCACGCGCCGGGTGTCGTCGCGCATCTGGGTCATGTCCAGTGCCTCGTACGACTTCAGCATGATGAACAAAGCATCTTCCAGCGCTGGCGCGTCACGGTACTCGACAATGGCGGTCTGTGCCCGGTTGACGGCGGCCAGATAGGCACCGCGTTCATAGTAGTAGCGCGCCACGTGCACCTCGGATTGCGCCAGCGAATTCACCACATAGTTCATTCGTGCGCGTGCATCGGGCGTGTAACGAGAGTCGGGAAACCGGGTGGCCAGTTCCCGAAAAGACTCGAAAGACTCTTTTGCTGCCTGCTGATCACGTTCGGACAGGTCTTGTTGCGTGATGGAAGCAAACAAGCCCAGATCATCGTTGAAATTGACCAGTCCCTTGAGGTACAGCGCATAGTCGATTGCCGGGCTTGCCGGGTGCTGCTTCATGAAGCGGTCCAGCGTGGCGATCGCCATGGCAGATTCACCGTTTTTGTATTGAGCGTAGGCTTTATCAAGCTGTGCTTGCTGCGCCAAGGGTGTGCCTGCGGCGCGGCCCTCCAACTTGTCAAACAGAGCGATGGCTTTCTCGAAGCCACCCGATTTCAGTTCATCCTTGGCCTCGGCATAAATCTTGTTCGGGCTCCAGCCTTTTGTCTGATCGACTGTGGCAGTCGAACAGGCGCCCAGAACGACCAGTGCGCTTGCCAGAGCCAATCGGCCGAGCGTCGATAATTTGGTACCAGGCATGTAGGACATCTTTCTTGATTATTAGCCAAACCATTATATCGACGCCCCCTGGCTTGGCCGAGTGTGACGAGCCCGACCTCGCTGAGACCGGGTCCGAGCGACGCAGCCTGTTGGTCGGCCCCCTGCATCATCAGATGCGTCTGGATCGAACTCTCGCAGCGCTGGTGCCAGAGTTTTCGCGCAGTTATCTGCAACAACTGATTGAGCAGGACGGTGTGACGTTGAACGGCCGCCCAATCTGCAAGGCCGCACTCAAGGTCAGGGTCGGTGATCAGTTGGTGATAGAACTGCGTCCGACCGCGCAGAGCCAATCCTTCACGCCAGAGTCGATGGTGTTGCCAATGGTGTACGAGGATTCTTATCTGCGGGTGATCAACAAGCCGGCCGGACTGGTGGTTCATCCTGCACCCGGGCATTGGAGCGGCACCTTGATGAATGGGCTGCTGGGCTTGGATACGTTGGCACGGGAGTTGCCGCGTGCGGGAATTGTGCACCGTCTGGACAAGGACACCAGCGGGCTGATGGTGGTTGCGCGAACGCGTGAGGTGATGGACGCGCTGGTGCGTGCCATTGCTGCGCGCGAAGTCAAGCGCCAGTACCTTGCATTGGCGCATGGTCAATGGCAGGGCCCGACCGAACTGCAAGTGCAGGCGCCGGTCGGGCGCGACCCGGGCAACAGGTTGCGCATGGCGGTGGTCGATCTGGCGTGGCACAGTGGCAAGCCGGCACGTACCGACATTCGCTGCCTGGACTCCAATGCAATGGGCTGTTTGGTACGGTGCCGGCTCCATACGGGCCGCACCCATCAGATCCGGGTGCACATGGCCGCGCTGAAGCATCCTTTGCTGGCTGATGTTCTTTACGGCGGGAGTTTGCAGGTCGGCATGCTGCGTCAGGCCTTGCACGCAGAGCATCTGGCCTTCAACCATCCTGTGACCGGTGTGCCGATGTCTTTTGATGCACCCTTGCCGCAGGACATCGGCGCAGCCATTGATCACTGGGGCCTCAAGTACAATCATTCGGCGGCGGCGATGCTACCGTCCGTGTCTGTTCGCTGAGCGGCGCGCCCGCCTCGACTCTGGCTGCGTTGGTGGACGTTGCGAGTCACTGACGTGGGTTTGATTGCCTTGTACCGACCCCTCTGGTGGGTCCCAACTGGAATCTCTTTTGAATGAATACTCCGGATGCCAAACGCATCCTTGAGACTGCCTTGATTTGTTCTGCCCAGCCGCTGGGTCTGCGTGATATGGGTCTGTTGCTGGGTGACGCTGCGCAGACGCAAGATCTCCGGGCGTTGCTGTTGGAGTTGCAGCAGGATTGGTCGGACAAGGGGCTTGAACTGGTACCGTCGGCCAGCGGCTGGCGTTTTCAAAGCACACCCCAGATGCGTGCCTATCTGGATCGTCTGCACCCCGAAAAGCCGCCGCGTTATTCACGTGCCACGCTGGAGACCTTGGCCATCATCGCCTACAAACAACCGGTCACGCGCGGCGATATCGAGGAGATTCGCGGCGTAACGGTCAATGCGCTGACGCTCAAACAACTCGAGGAGCGTGGCTGGGTGGAATCAGTGGGGCACCGAGAGACGGTGGGCCGACCGATGCTGTGGGCCACCACCCGTCAATTTCTGGACGATCTTGGCTTGTCATCATTGAGCCAACTGCCGGTGCTTGACCCGATCGCCGCGCTGGAGCAGTCGGCATCGGTGATGGCAGGTCATGTCCCTGAGTTATCTGTGCCGACAACGGTCAGCCTTGCCCTGGATTGGGAAGCGCCCGGCCAGTCCAGCCACTCGTGTTTGCCCAAGGAGGAGCCTCATGGCTGATTTACCTGTTGATTTTGGTGCGGCCCTCACAACACAGGATGACACCCGTTTTCAGGAAGTCGTCACTGGCCAATTTGATGCCGACGAGTCGAGCGCTACCTCCCCAATACCCAAGAGGGTTTTGCCGCCCCAGCCAGAGTCACCCAAGCTGCATAAAGTCTTGGCGCAAGCCGGCATGGGTTCGCGGTTGGAGATGGAACAATTGATTCTGGAAGGCCGTATCACGGTCAATAACGAGCCTGCGCACATTGGCCAACGTGTGCAACTGGGAGATTCAGTCAAGGTCAACGGCAAGCCGATTCGTTTGCGCACAGCGCCTGCGCCTGTGCGGGTCATTGCCTATCACAAACCAGCCGGGGAGGTGGTTACGCACGACGATCCGCAAAACCGACCTACGGTGTTTCGCAGACTGCCCCGCTTGACTCATGGCAAGTGGCAGGCAGTGGGTCGATTGGACCTGAATACTGAAGGTTTGTTGCTGTTTACCAGTTCGGGTGAACTCGCCAATCGGCTCATGCATCCACGCTTTGGCCTGGAGCGTGAGTACGCAGTTCGGGTGCTTGGCGCATTGAGCCCGGAAGAAAAGCAGCGCCTGCTTGATGGCGTGCAGCTTGAGGATGGGTTGGCGCAATTTGGCGCGATCGAAGAAGGTGGAGGAGAGGGGGTCAATTGCTGGTATCGTGTCACGATCTCAGAGGGGCGAAATCGTGAGGTTCGTCGCATGCTGGAGTCTCTTGGGCACGCGGTGAGTCGCTTGATCCGAATCCGCTACGGTGCGATGGTTCTGCCACGCGGGCTCAAGCGCGCTGCCTGGATTGAACTTAACGAGTCCGAAATTCGGGCGCTGACCCATGCCGCGCAAGCGTCTCAAGGGAGCAGCGAGAAACGACAGACCTCAGGATCGGCGCGCACGCCACGCAGCTTGGCACGCGGGCGGCGCGATACCGGCAAGCCAGACCGCTCCCTGCCGAATGGCCGTTCACCTGCGGCGTCCGGTCAGCCGGATCCGATGAAGACATCATTTGGCTATATCGGAGCGGACAGTCTCAGCAGGCAGCGGCGTGAGGCCGCGCAAAACGGGACAAAGAGCGGTGGCAGGCGCGCGACAGGGTTTCCCGGCCGGCGTTCCTGAAACACAGTCTGAAGCCGGGTTCGGTTGCACCTGATTGCGTGCTGGCGTCAGTGCGATCGGTGTTCGGGTTAACATCGTAGGCTTTGACCTGTGTGTCATAAAATCTTATCTTGTTCAAGGAATGATCATGTCTATCGAAAAAACGCTTTCAATCATTAAACCTGATGCAGTTGCCAAAAATGTGATTGGCCAGATCTACGCTCGGTTTGAGGCTGCTGGCTTGAAAATCGCTGCCGCAAAGATGGCGCACCTGTCGCGCACAGAAGCCGAAGCGTTTTATTCAGTGCATCGGGCACGGCCGTTCTTTAAAGACTTGGTCGATTTCATGGTGTCGGGGCCGGTCATGATCCAGGTGCTCGAGGGCGAGAACGCCATTTTGAAAAACCGTGAGTTAATGGGTGCAACGGATCCGAAAAAGGCTGCTGCTGGCACGATTCGGGCCGACTTTGCCGACAGCATCGATGCCAATGCGGTGCATGGCTCGGATGGGGCCGAGACCGCTGCCAGTGAGGTGGCGTTCTTCTTTCCTGGCATGAACGTTTTTTCGCGTTGATCGCTCAGCCACAGTTTGCAACCCATGACGGTCAACCTGCTCGACTACGATCTCGAAGGTTTGGCGGATTTTTGCGCCGGCTTGGGTGAGAAGCGATTTCGGGCGGTTCAGCTTTTTCGTTGGATTCACCAAAAGGGAGCGTGTGAGTTTGACGAGATGACTGATCTGGCAAAGTCTTTGCGCGACAAGCTGAAGGGCATCGCTGTCATTCGAGGGTTGGTGCCGGTAGTGCAACATCAATCAAGTGATGGCACGATCAAGTGGCTGTTTGATGTCGGGGACGGTAACGCCGTCGAAACGGTTTTCATACCAGAGCTTGACCGGGCTACTTTATGCGTGTCGTCCCAAGCTGGTTGTGCGGTGGGTTGTCGGTTTTGTTCAACCGGTCACCAGGGGTTCAGCCGCAACCTGTCCACTGCGGAAATTTTGGCGCAGTTATGGTTTGCTGAGCATACATTGCGGCGGCAACGTGGGGGAACTGAGCGCGTTGTTTCCAATGTTGTGATGATGGGAATGGGTGAGCCACTGCAAAATTATGATGCGTTGCGACCGGCGTTGAAAGTCATGCTTGATGATCATGGATACGGTCTGTCGCGCCGCAGGGTGACGGTGTCAACATCGGGTGTGGTGCCGATGATGGAACGATTGAGTCAAGATTGCCCCGTGGCGCTGGCGGTTTCATTACATGCGCCATCTGATTCATTGCGCGATCGCTTGGTGCCGCTGAATGTGAAATACCCGCTCGACGATCTTTTAAGCGCGTGCGTGCGCTACCTTGAGTTCGCCCCCAGGGATTTCATCACTTTTGAGTATTGCATGTTGCAGGATGTCAACGACCAGGTTGAGCATGCCCATGATCTGCTTCGTTTGATGGACCGTTTTGGTGCGGACCCGTCCTGGTACAAAATCAACTTGATCCCATTCAATCCTTTTCCGGGTTCAGGTTTGTTGAGATCAGATGATGTTCAGGTCGCGTTGTTTGCTGGCATCTTGAATGCGGCAGGCGTGACAACCACCGTGCGCAAGACCCGGGGTGAAGACATCGATGCAGCCTGTGGCCAGCTTGCTGGCGAGGTTCAGGACCGAACTCAGGTTGTCCGTCGGATGTCGCGTCAACGTGAGGTGGGTCTGCATGTGCGCGCCGGTGTGCACCTTCACCGACAGAAGGACTTGCAGCGTCATGGATGATCAGATTCTTGGACGTTCCCGCGCGGTTTGGTGGCGAATCGTGGGTGTCTGTCTGTTGGCTGCCCTGTCCTTGTTGTGGGGGTGTGCTGGCAAGGGCGCGGGCTCTGCTGGGGGCGGCCGTACCGACTTGCTGACCGAATCGGATGAGTCTGGGGAGCGTAAGCGGGCCCGGATTCGTCTCGAACTGGCTGTGGGTTACTTTGAGCAAGGTAAGACGGCAATTGCTCTGGACGAAATCAAACAAGCCATTGCGGCAGATCCGGGTTTTTCTGATGCCTACAGTTTGCGTGGCCTGATTTACATGCGGCTCAATGAGTATGGTCTGGCTGAAGAGAGTTTTAATCTGGCCTTGGGCATGGACCGAGCGAACTCTGCGGTTCTTCATAACCTGGGTTGGCTTAAATGCCAGCAAGGTGCTTTTGTCCCGTCATTCTCCTTGTTTCAGGCGGCGTTGGCTCAGCCCCAGTATGCGGAGCGGGCAAAGACCTTGCGCGCGCTCGGATTGTGCCAAGAGCGTGCTGGTGACCCTGAGTCAGCATTGGTTAGCTTGCAGAAATCCTACGAGCTTGATGCCGGTAATCCTGTTACCGGGTACAACCTGGCAAATCTGTTGCTCAAGAAGGGGGATCTGGTTCGTTCCCAGTTTTACATTCGCCGCCTGAATAACAGTGAGCTGGCGAACGCAGAATCTTTGTGGCTGGGTATCAAGCTTGAGCGTCGAATTGGCAACAATGAGGCGGTTCGTCAACTCGGTGTCCAACTGCAAAAGCGCTATCCCGAGTCAGAGCAGGCGCAACGGTTTGGACGAGGGGCTTTTGATGACTGAGGCGGCGCTGCAAGATGAAATGAGCACTCTGTCTGACACGACGTCTGGGCACTCAGCAAGTGCCGGCCCGGGTTCGCTGTTGCGTCAGGCGCGCGAGGCACAAGGTTTGCATCTTGGGGCGCTGGCAGTTGCACTGAAGGTGCCCGTGAAGAAGCTCGAAGCTCTCGAAGCTGACCGGTACGACCAGTTGCCCGATCTTGTGTTTGTGCGCGCATTGGCCAAGAGCGTCTGCCGCACGCTAAAGATTGATCCGGACCCCATCATGGCGAAATTGCCCGAGCGCCAGGTCCCAAAAATCAACGCCGATCCAGTTGGGCGTGGTGCGTCTTTTCGGTCTGGTTCTGGCGCGGGACAAAATGCGCAGACACTCGGTGCCAGCAGTCCCTTGGTATGGCTCGCCGTTGCAATGCTGCTTGCCATCATGGCGGTTTATTTTTGGCCAGCCAGTACCGAAGTTTCACGCATGCCGCTGCATGGCTCATCGGTCTCGTCGGACTTACCTCTGCCAGGCCAGGCGCAAGGCCCAACGGTTCTGCCGCCAGCCAGCACGGTGTCTTCAGTTGCTGTGCAGCCGGCGCCCCCAATGCAAGCAGCGTCCGTAGAGACATCAGCAATTTCCGTGTCTTCATCGGCATCAGCACCCACTGACTCGAAAGTACCTGCGCTGACTGATGTGAGTGGTTCCGAACCGGTCCTGACGCTCCAGCTTCGCGGTGACTCCTGGGTCGAGATTCGGGATGCCGCTGGAATCGTCCGGGTCAATCGCATGGCGAGTGCAGGTGAGGTGTTGCAAGCAGGTGGAGGTTTGCCGCTCAGTGTCATTCTTGGGCGTGGCGATCAGGTTGTTGTGACGGTTCGTGGAAAGCCCTTTTCCGTTGCTGAGTTTTCCAAGAGCAACGTGGCCCGGTTTGAGGTACGCTGATGCGCGTCATGGACGATTCTCTGATCGATGAACCTGTTCCGGTGGCGCGCAAGTCGCTGCAGGCTCGTGTGGTGTGGGGTTCCCGCACGGTGACCGTGGGCGGTGCTGCGCCGGTGCGGATTCAGTCGATGACCAACACCGATACGGTTGACGTCATTGCGACTGCAATCCAGGTTCGGGAACTGGCGCAGGCTGGCTCCGAGTTGGTTCGGCTGACTGTCAACACGCCCGAGGCGGCGCGGGCCGTTGCTGATATTCGCCAACAGCTCGATCGCATGGGCGTTGATGTTCCCCTGATCGGGGACTTTCATTACAACGGCCATCGACTGTTGACGGAGCACCCCGAGTGTGCTCAGGCGCTGTCCAAGTATCGCATCAATCCCGGAAATGTCGGCCGGGGCGAGAAGCATGATCTGCAGTTTGGACAAATGATCGAAGCGGCGTTGCGTTGGGACAAGCCAGTTCGCATCGGGGTGAATTGGGGTAGTTTGGACCAAGAGTTGTTAGCTGACTTGATGGATGTGAACAACCGGCTGCCGCAGCCGCGGGGTGGCAAGTCCGTGATGTACCAGGCCTTGATTACCTCTGCGTTGGATTCGGCCGCCCGTGCTGTTGCCATGGGAATGGCGCCTCAGCAGGTCATTCTTTCTTGCAAGGTCAGTGGTGTTCAGGACTTGATCACTGTGTACCGTGCGCTGTCCAGCCGCTGTGATCACCCGCTGCATTTGGGGTTGACTGAAGCGGGAATGGGAGTCAAGGGAACGGTCGCTTCGGCGACAGCCCTGTCGATCTTGTTGCAAGAAGGCATTGGCGACACGATTCGGGTGTCGTTGACACCGCAACCCGGCGAGTCGCGCACGCAAGAGGTGGTGATCGCTGCCGAGATCTTGCAGGCGCTTGAGTTGCGTTCCTTTGTGCCCAGCGTCACTGCATGTCCAGGTTGCGGACGTACGACCAGCACCACGTTCCAGGAGTTAACTCAGCAGATTGAGGATTTTTTACGCTCGCAGATGCCGGTCTGGAGGCAGCGATATCCTGGAGTGGAGCGGCTTAAGGTGGCGGTGATGGGTTGCATTGTGAATGGACCAGGTGAGAGCAAGCAGGCGGACATTGGTATCAGTCTGCCAGGCACAGGCGAGGCTCCGGCGGCGCCAGTCTATATTGATGGAGAAAAGGTGCTCACGTTGCGGGGTGAAAACATTGGTCAAGAATTCCGGCAAATTGTTGAAAACTATGTGGCACGACGGTTTGCATTGACGCCTGATGTGTCAAATACTGCATGAGTTTTGCATGACACAAGAAAAAAAGGCGCTGGTCAAAAGCGACAAGCTGACGGCAGTGAAGGGGATGAATGATCTGCTGCCACCTGATTCTGCTGGCGTCGAGTGGTTAGAGCAATGTTTGCGTGTTTTGATGGCGCGCTTCGCCTATCGCAATATTCGAACGCCGATTGTTGAGCGGACACCCTTGTTCGTTCGAGGCCTGGGCGAGGTGACCGACATCGTCGAAAAGGAGATGTACAGTTTTGAGGACCGTCTTAACGGGGATCCTCTGACCTTGCGTCCTGAAGCAACTGCCGGTGTGGTGCGTGCGGCCATTGAGCACTCCCTGTTGTACGAGGGGCCCAGACGACTGTACTACATGGGACCGATGTTCCGGCACGAGCGACCACAGAAGGGTCGCTACCGGCAATTTGACCAAATTGGCGCGGAGGCGCTCGGTTTCTCCGGGCCAGAGATTGATGCAGAACTGATTTTGCTGGCTGATGCCTTGTGGAAAGAGATCGGTTTGCTTGATGTTCGACTTGAAATCAACAGTTTGGGCCAACCTGAAGAGCGACAGGCGCATCGGAATGCGTTGATTGCACACTTTGAGCAGAATGCGTCATTGCTTGATGAAGATGGACGCCGCCGCCTGTACAGCAATCCATTGCGAATTCTGGACAGCAAAAATCCGCAGATGCAACCTGTTGTAGAGTCTGCTCCGCGACTTCTCGACTTTTTGGGCGATGCTTCGCTGGCGCATTTCAATGCGCTCAGGTCTGTGCTGGATGTCAATGGTGTCGCTTACTGCATTAATCCACGCTTGGTGCGCGGCATGGATTACTACAACTTGACCGTTTTCGAGTTTGTCACCGACCGTTTGGGTGCGCAAGGGACAGTTTGCGCGGGCGGTCGCTACGATTATTTGTTCGAACAGCTTGGGGGCAAGCCGACCCCCGCGGTTGGCTGGGCATTGGGTGTGGACCGAGTGCTCGAACTTGTCCGCAGTGCCGACTTGTTGCCTTCTGCGCCTGTACCTAATGCTTACGCGGTCATCGCAGATATTGCGTTTATGCCATTCGTGTTGCAGGTGTTGCAAGGGTTGCGCGGTTTGGGTGTGAACATTCAGATGCACGCCGGTGTCGATGCTGCCATGGGTAGTCTCAAGTCTCAGTTCAAGCGCGCAGATGCCAGTGGTGCTCGCTACGCATTGGTCTTTGGTTCTGATGAAATGCAGAGCAGGTGTGTGACGGTAAAACCATTGCGTGAGGGGGTGGCGATCCAAAAAAGCTACGGGTGGTCTGACTTGGGTTTATTGGCCGACATCCTACAATCTTCCGTTTAAGTGCAAGGCGTTATGGCAAACCAACTTGATCTTGAAGAGCAGGAACAGCTCGATCAACTGAAACACTTTTGGAAACAGTATGGCAACGCCATCACTTGGGCGTTAATCATTGTTTTGACACTGTTTGCCGGCTGGAATGGTTATAGATTGTGGCAAAACCGCCAGTCAACCCAGGCAGCCGCCTTGTTCGACGAGGTCGAACGGGCCATCGAATCGGGTGATGCGACCAAATTGGATCGTGTTTTGTCGGAGATGAAAGAGCGTTTTTCCAGCAGTGCGTATGCTGGGCAAGCTGCCCTGTTGGTGGCCGCACGCTATGCGCAGCTTGACAAGAGGGATTCTGCCAAGGCGGCCTTGAGTTGGGTGAGCGAGACTTCCACCGATGCAGGTTATCAGGCTCTGGCCAGGTTGCGTCTTGCGGGCCTGTTGATCGATGGCAAGGAGCTCGATGCGGCGCTGAGTGTGCTTGGTGGTGTTTTTCCGGCTGAGTTTGAAGGTCTTGTGGCGGATCGCAAGGGTGACGTGCTGAAGCTTAAGGGGGATGCAGGTTTGGCCCTGGATCAATACAAAAAAGCGTATCGGTTGCTCACACCAATGGATGAGTATCGTCGCCTCATAGAGGTTAAGTTGGGTGCACTGGGTGTTGACGTTCAGATGTTGGAGCAGGCGACACAGGTCGCTGGAAAGTAATTCTGATGCATTATTTCAAGTTTTTCTGCTCTCGCTGGCGTGTCTGGGGTGTTTTGGCGGTGTCTGTATTGATCACTGCTTGTGCAAGCGGATCGTCCCGACCGGCAGCGCCCGATCTCGGCCCCGATCCTGCTCTGCTAGGCGTCAAGATGACGTGGCAGGCGCAGTTAGGAGCGGTGGATTTTCCGCTTGAGGCCAAGGCGGTTGCGGGGCAGGTGGTGCTTGCGGATGCCAATGGGGCGGTTGTTGCCCTGGATGTCCGTACGGGTGTGTTTGTTTGGCGAGCCGATGTCGGTGCCCCGGTCACCGCTGGAGTGGGTAGTGATGGGCGTTACGCAGCCGTCGTGACCCGCGGAAACGACTTGGTGGTGCTTGATTCTGGCAGAGAGGTTTGGCGCTACCGTGTTGCCGCACAGGTGTTCACATCCCCTTTAGTAGCGGGGGATCGTGTTTTCTTGCTTGGTGCCGACCGATCGGTATCCGCCTTTGATGCCAAGTCAGGGCGTCGCTTGTGGCAGATTCAGCGGCCTGGAGAGTCGCTTGTGTTGCGTCAGGCGGGCGTCTTGGTTCCTTTCAAGAACACCCTGCTGGTAGGTTTTTCTGGGCGGGTGGTGGCATTGAATCCGGCTTCGGGGGCAAGTCTCTGGGATGTGGCTGTGGCCAGTCCACGGGGGACCAATGACATTGAGCGCATGGTTGACCTGTTGGCCGGTGTCGCGCGACAGTCAAATGTGGTGTGCATGAGATCATTTTTTGCTGCTGTGGCCTGCATTGATGCCAACACTGGCAAAGCTCTCTGGCGACAGAACGCTGTCGGTTCGGTCGGACTCGATGGTGATGCAAACCAAGTTTACGGGGTCGAGGATGACGGGCGCTTGATCGCTTGGCAGATGCGCGATGGGGCACAGATCTGGGCGACGGACAAACTGCGATTGCGTCAATTGAGTGCGCCGAGGGTGTTGGGTCGAACGGTTGCCGTGGCTGATGATGTTGGGCAGGTGCATTGGATCGGACGCTCCGACGGGGCGTTGCTGCGACGTATGCCAACGGATGGCTCTGGTATTGCAGCAACACCCATCCTGGCGGACGCTACTCTGGTGGTCGTCACACGCAAGGGCGGTGTGTTTGGTTTTCAGCCAGATTGAGCTTTCAGCTGCCTGGTCCCTCCATGATGAAACCTGTCATCGCGCTGGTCGGTCGGCCCAATGTAGGCAAGTCCACCTTGTTCAACCGTTTGACCAAGTCACGTGATGCCATCGTTGCGGATTTTGTTGGCTTGACGCGTGACCGACACTATGGCAATGGGCGACACGGACCGCGCGAGTTTATTGTCGTGGACACAGGTGGGTTTGAGCCGGATGCCACGGCTGGGATTTATCGCGAAATGGCCAAGCAGACACGTCAAGCCGTCGCCGAGGCCGATGTGGTGGTATTTGTGGTAGATGCGCGTCAGGGGGTATCTGCGCAGGATCATGACATCGCGAACTATCTGCGCCGCTTGGGCAAACCGTGCTGCCTGGTTGCCAACAAGGCCGAAGGCATGACCGATGGAGTTCAACTGACTGAGTTTTACGAACTGGGTCTTGGCGACGTGTTAGGCGTTTCCGCAGCACATGGCCAAGGTATTCGTTCTTTGCTGGATACTGTCCTGGCGGCAGTTCAGTGGGGAGCTGAAGAGCCGGACGGTGCTGATGGTCAGCCCGGCGTGATCAAGTTGGCAGTTGCCGGGCGCCCCAACGTCGGAAAGTCAACACTGATTAATGTTTGGCTGGGTGAGGAGCGTTTGGTTGCCTTTGATCTGCCGGGAACGACCCGTGACGCCATTTCAGTTCCCTTCGAACGAAACGGACAGAAGTTTGAGCTCATTGATACGGCTGGATTACGCAAGCGTGGCAAGGTGTTTGAGGCGATTGAAAAATTTTCCGTCGTGAAGACCTTGCAGGCAATCGAGTCGTCCAATGTGGTGCTGCTGCTGATCGACGCCACCCAAGGTGTAACAGACCAAGATGCCCATATCGCCGGCTATATCCTCGAAAGCGGCCGTGCCGTCGTGCTGGCCATCAACAAGTGGGATGCGGTGGATGAGTACCAGCGTGAGCTGATCAAGCGCTCAATTGAGACACGTCTTGCCTTTCTGAAGTTTGCCAACATGCACCTGATTTCTGCGCAGAAGCGTCAAGGCTTGGGTCCGCTCTGGTTGTCGATATCGCAGGCTCACCGTGCAGCGAACTGCAAAATGTCCACTCCTGTGTTGACGCGTCTATTGCTTGAATCGGTGCAATTCCAGAGCCCCAAACGCTGCGGAATGTTCCGACCCAAGTTGCGTTATGCACACCAAGGTGGCATGAACCCGCCGGTGATAGTGATTCATGGAAATTCGTTGGAGCATGTTACCGATGCCTACAAGCGGTTTCTGGAGGGTCGTTTTCGCAAGGAGTTCGATCTGGTTGGCACACCTTTACGGATAGAAATGAAGACATCGGCTAATCCGTTTGTTGACAAAAGCTGATACGGGCGGGTTTTTGAATAGGACGCCGGTCATTTTGTCGGGGCTTTCGTATGCCTTGGGATGAACACGTGAATGACTGTGGTATCGTGCCGACTTCTTAAATCATCCGAACACGGAGAATATCGTGGGCAACAAAGGCCAACTCTTACAAGACCCCTTTTTGAATACACTGCGTCGCGAGCACGTGCCAGTATCAATTTACCTGGTGAATGGCATCAAGTTGCAGGGGCAAATCGAGTCATTTGATCAATACGTGGTGTTGCTGCGCAATACGGTGACCCAAATGGTTTACAAGCATGCCATTTCGACCATTGTTCCAGGTCGTGCCGTGAATTTTTCAGTGACTGAAGGGGACCAAGCTGCCGCCTGAAGTCAAATCCGTTCCCACGATGCTGATTGGGGTGGATTTCGGCCTGCCCCTTTTTGATGCCGAACTGAAGGAATTGGGTTTGTTGGCACAAACTGCCGGGCTTGAACCGGTAGCGCGTGTCGTGTGCAAGCGTCGCGCGCCGGATCCATCCCTGTTTATCGGCAGTGGCAAGGCGGAGGAGATCCGTCAACTGGCAATGCAGTTGGGCGTGCAGGAACTGCTCTTTGACCAGAGTCTTAGCCCTGCCCAACAGCGCAATCTGGAGCGGCATCTCAACTTGCCAGTCAATGATCGCACCTTGTTG
>JFJP01005449.1_pt1 | contig 22394 bp, 13 predicted proteins | sample 431651 | NCBI WGS metagenome assembly JFJP01 (sample SAMN02602958, study PRJNA72255) | Microbial mat metagenome, whole genome shotgun sequencing project. | biome: fresh water; feature: sink hole; material: water; isolation source: purple microbial (photo- and chemosynthetic) mats found in...
CTGTGGAGCAAGCGCGTGTTCAGCGCCACCGCGTTGGCCATCTGGACGCGCCAGATCGCAGGGTTGGTGAGTTCCGGCCTGCCGCTGGAGCGGGCCCTCACCGCGCTGGCTGACGAAGCCGAAGACGAGCGCCAGCGCCATCTGGTGGCCGCACTGCGCTCTGAAGTCAATGGCGGTACCGCTTTTGCTACCGCCCTGGCCCAACACCCGCGCGAGTTTTCGGTGACTTATTGCGCCGTGGTGGGTGCAGGCGAGCACAGCGGCAACCTCGGCCTGGTGCTGGAGCGCCTGGCCGACGACCTGGAAGAAAGCCAGGCCCTCAAATCCAAGCTTTTGGGCGCTGCGCTGTACCCGGCCATCGTGACACTGGTGGCGGTGGTTATCGTCACCTTTTTGCTGGCCTATGTGGTGCCCCAGGTGGCGCAGGTGTTTGCCGGCAGCAAGCGGGCACTGCCCATGCTGACGGTCATCATGCTGGGCATCGGTGGCTTTGTGCGCAACCAAGGCTGGCTGATGTTGCTTGCTATTGTTTTGGGAGCGGGTGCTGCACGTCTGGCCTGGGCTAGCGCTGCTTTTCGTGAGAAGTTTGACGCATTCTGGCTCACGGTGCCTCTGGTCGGTCGCCTGGCCCGCGGCTACAACGCGGCGCGCTTTGCCGGCACGCTGTCCATGCTGGCCGCTGCGGGCGTGCCCATCCTCAAAGCGCTGCAGGCAGCAGCCGACACCTTGTCCAACCGCGCCATGCGCACCGATGCACTCGACGCACTGGTGCTGGTGCGCGAGGGTGCGCCGCTGGCCTCGGCGCTGAACCAGAAAAAGCGCTTTCCCGGCCTGCTGGGCATGTTCGCCCGCCTGGGGGAGCAGACAGGTCAATTGCCGGTGATGATGGACCGTGCTGCCAAGCAGCTCAGCACCGAGGTCCAGCGCCGCGCCATGCAGATGGCTACGCTGCTTGAACCCCTGCTCATCGTCACCATGGGTCTGGTGGTCATGCTGATCGTGCTGGCCGTACTGTTGCCTATCATTGAACTCAACCAGATGGTGCGCTAATACGGCGCTGGGGTAGCAGGCCATTGTTTGACATCGATCAAACGCACCAAGTGGGTTCCGTTTCGCAAGTCACTACACTGTGCATGTATGTCAAGTATGTCAAGTATGTCAATAGTGTCCAATGGTTGGGTTCCCACGTCTCCCAGCCCACTCCAATCTTCTGTTGAAACCCCGATGCGCCCTGCCAGCACCATGGCTGAGTTGCGCGCGTTAATTGAGCATGCACGGCACGCCCCTGTCCGCTCCCTCGGTCAGTCTTTGGTGCATCTGGACCTCGTGGACCTGGCCACCTTGTCACGCTATTCGTCGCATCCGCCAGAGATGGAGCGCGGAAGTGAGCATCTTTTAGCTGAGTCGGGTGCAATTACGGAAGGGGAGCTGGAGCGTGCCCGGGCGCACATGCTCAACACCCCGGAGATTGATGCTGAACACTTTGACGTGGAGCGCGAGGCCATAGACCATCTCTCGTGGGGTGTAGCGTTCAGCCACCATGTGGTTCCCCTGGGGCTGGAAGCAGGTGTTCTCTATGTGGCCAGTTCTACGCCGCTCAAGCGTGAACTGGAAGTCGAGCTCAGTGTGATAGCCAACTGCATGGTGTCGCTGGTCTGGGCCAACCGGGCCCAGATTGTGCGCCGCCTGGCCAAAGAGACGCACACCCAAACCAGCCTGGAGGTGGCGCTGGAAACCGGTGGCGAAGAGTTGGCGGGCGGGGGTGATCAGATGTCCAAGGATGTCCACGCGCTGATTTCAGAGGCCATGACGGAGATGAAGGGCGCTGATGACCCGGAGCAGGTCAGTGCGTCGGACGAGAGCTCCAGTGTGATCAAGCTAGTTAATCGCATGATCATGGACGCTTACGAGCAAAAGGCCTCGGATATTCATATAGAGACCAACCCCGGCGACGATGTCTCCCGTGTGCGTTTCCGCAAGGATGGCGACCTTGAGGACTACCTGGTGCTGCCTTTTTTGCTGCGGGCCGCCATAGTCTCGCGCATCAAGATTATGAGTCGCCTGGATATTTCCGAGCGCCGCCGCCCTCAGGACGGCAAGATCAATTTCCACGATTTTTCCACGACCAAGCTGGAGTTGCGCGTGGCTATTCTGCCCACGCATGACAACCTTGAAGACGTGGTGATGCGGCTGCTGGCCACATCCAAGCCGATTCCGCTGCAGCAGTTGGGTTTTTCTGCTCGGGATGACAGGATCATCAAGCGGCTCACCGAAAAGCAGTTCGGGTTGATACTGGCCTGCGGTCCTACCGGCTCTGGCAAAACCACCACCTTGCATTCGTTGCTGGCCCACATCAATACCGATAACCGCAAAATCTGGACCGCCGAAGACCCTATCGAGATTACGCAGAAAGGGTTACGCCAGTTGCAAGTGAATACCAAAATCGGGGTCACCTTTGCTTCGGCTATGCGGGCTTTCTTACGGGCCGATCCGGACGTCATCATGATCGGAGAGGTGCGCGACGAAGAGACGGCGAGCGTGTGCATTGAAGCATCCCTCACCGGCCACCTGGTGCTGTCCACGCTGCACACCAACAGCGCCGCGGAGAGTGTGATCCGTCTGCTGGACCTGGGCATGGACCCTATGAATTTCGGCGACTCGCTGATAGGCATCGTCGCGCAGCGTCTGGTGCGTGCCTTGTGCAAACACTGCGCAACGCCCAAGGCCTTGTCGGGGCCAGAGCTGGAGGCACTGATTCAGGAGTACATGGAAGGCACAGCGCTCAAAATGGAAGAGGCCAGCCAGCGGCTGCTTGATGCAGCGGCTGCTGCCTCCGGAGACCGGGAGGCGCCGGTATCAACCTACCACGCGGTTGGCTGCGAGCGCTGCGGAGGTCGCGGCTACAAGGGGCGCATGGGTATCTATGAGCTGCTAGAAAACGTGGGTGGCATGAAACAAAAAATCCAATCCCGCGCTGCCACTTCTGAAATTTTTATGGAAGCATCCCGGTCCGGTATGCGCACTTTGCGACAGGACGCGTTGGAAAAAGTGCTGGCGGGCCATATCGACTTGAAGCAGGCCCGTCTGGTTTAGTTCACCTCAGGGTTCAGGCCGCTAGCGCGGCCTCGATGTCTTTACTCAGGCTTGCGGGCGTGTCTGTGGGCGCATAGCGCGAAAGCACGGTGCCGTCTTTGCCCACAAGAAATTTCGTGAAATTCCACTTGATGGCCTTGCTGCCGAGCAGACCCGGTGCCTCTTTTGAGAGGAATTGGTACAGCGGGTGCGCCCCCGAGCCATTCACGTCAATCTTGGCCATCATGGGAAAGCTCACACCATAGTTGAGCTGGCAAAACTCGGCGATTTCATCGTTGCTGCCTTTGTCCTGCGAACCGAACTGGTTGCACGGAAACCCCAGTACGACCAGGCCCTTTTTTTCATACTGTTTGTGCAGCGCTTCCAGTCCCGCAAATTGGGGTGTGAAGCCACAGGCGCTGGCCGTGTTGACGATCAGCATGGCCTTGCCTTTGAACTGTTTCAGGGGAACCGATTTGCCATTGATCTGCAGGGCTTCGAATTCGTAAATGGAGGTCATGTTGCGCGCCGGTGGTGTGAAAGAGCTCCTACGTTAGCACCGTTCGATAACACTTGCACCGGCGGGAATATAGGATGAGGATCGGTGAAAGAAAAATGTAGAGACGGTGTTGGCGGACCCAAAGGTGCCGTCCTCGCAGGCCGGTGCTGCCGATTGCGCGTTGTACGCAGCCAAGCAGCAGGGCCGCAATCGCGTGGATTTATGCCTCTGGTCTAGCCGTGCTGGTTGTCGCTGCGCGCGATCTCCAGAAGGTGCTCCACTTCCTGGGCGTGTTCAATGCAGTTGCGTTCATGCCAGCGTTTGATCACCCACATGAAGCCAGCGACGACGATGCCAAATACGGTGATGGCTCCGAAGGCAGACAGACCCATGCCGGTAGAAAACGCATAAAAACCGCCCAAAAACAAAATACAAGCTTGCTCGTTGAAGTTCTGTACGGCAATGGAGCGCCCCGCGCCCATCAGGTTGTGACCGCGGTGTTGCAGCAGCGCATTCATGGGCACGACCAGAAATCCACCCAGCCCACCCAGCAAGACCAGGAAGGGCGCCGCCACCCAGACGTTATCAATAAAGTTGAGCAGAATCACCAGCAACCCCATACCAATACCCAGTGGCATCACGTTGGGGGCCTGGTCCAGCCGCATGCGCAGTGAAGCCGCCACAGCACCTACGGCTGTGCCGATAGCTACCACGCCAACCAGCGCCGATGCTTGTGTGACTGAATAACCCAAGGCCGCAGCCGCCCAGGCCAGCACGATATAACGCAGGTTGCCACTCACGCCCCAGAATAGGGTGGTGGTGGCCAGTGAAATCTGCCCCAGACGATCACGCCACAGGCGCATGTTGCACTGCCAGAAGTCGGGCAACAGGCTGACCATATTGCGCGGCAACGGCCGCATGGGCACCCCGGTGAGCGGGATGCGGGTGTTGAACCACGCAGCCAGCAAATAAACAAATATCAGAATACTGATAGCAGCCTCTGGGGCTGTGTCAATGCTGGTGGTGATGAGGGGGAAATCAAACGAGAGCAACTGGCTGGCAATGGCCGGCCCGACCAGTTGACCGCCGATGAGCACCCCCAAAATAATGGAGGCAATGGTCAGGCCCTCAATCCAGCCATTGGCTTTGACCAACTGGGAAGCTGGCAGCAACTCAGTGAGGATGCCGTACTTGGCGGGTGAATAGGCTGCCGCGCCCAGCCCGACGATGGCGTAAGCCATCAGCGGATGGGTGCCAAACAACATCAGCAGGCATCCCGCCACCTTGATGGAGTTGCTGATCAACATCACCTTGCCCTTGGGCATAGCATCGGCCAACGCACCTACAAAGGGGGCCAGCACCACATAAAAGAGCGCAAACATGGGCACCAGAGCGGCCTGCTGCCACTCGGGCGCTCCACCGCCCCGCAGAAGCTGCACAGCCGCTACAAACAGCGCATTGTCGGCCAGCGAGCTGAAAAACTGCGCTGACATGATGGTGTAAAAACCGCGTTTCATGTATCGGGTGGGCGCGCATTAGTGGTGCTAATGCGGTGGGTTTTGTGGTGTGTCTCCAAACGTGCACGGGTTATAGCACGGCGGGCAATGTCAAAATCACGCCCATGCCGCGCCCAATCCAAGCCACCATCCATACACAAGCCTTTGTCAACAACCTGGGCGTGGCCCGGCGTGCCGCCCCGGATGCCCGTGTCTGGGCGGTGGTCAAAGCCAACGCCTATGGCCATGGCATTGAGAGGGTATTTGAAGGTCTGAGTGGTGCCGACGGTTTTGCCTTGCTGGACCTGGCTGAAGCGCAGCGGGTGCGTGACTTAGGCTGGCGTGGCCCCATCCTATTGCTGGAAGGTGTGTTTGAGTTGCGTGACCTGGAGCTGTGTTCCCGCCTGGAACTGTGGCACACGGTGCACTGCGATGCACAGATCGACATGCTGGCAGCCCACAAGACGAATGCACCGCACCGGGTGTTTCTGAAAATGAACTCCGGCATGAACCGGCTCGGCTTTGCACCTGACCAGTACCGCTCTGCCTGGACCCGGCTCAATGCGTTGCCGCAGGTGGATGAAATTTCACTCATGACCCATTTCAGCGACGCCGATGGCCCGCGTGGTGTCGCGGCACAGATGGCGACTTTCGCGAAAGCCGCTGGCGACTTGCCCGGCGAGCGCACCCTAAGCAATAGCGCAGCAACCTTGCGCCACCCGGACGCTGTGGCGGCATCCGACTGGGTGCGCCCGGGTATTGCAATGTACGGCAGTGCCCCGGACTATCCACTGCACACCGCTGAAGCGTGGGGCCTGCAGCCGACCATGACGCTTGCTGCAAAAATCATAGCTATTCAGGCAATAGATACGGGGGCTAGCGTGGGATATGGTTCAAATTTCACAGCGCAGGCACCGATGCGCATTGGCGTGGTGGCCTGCGGCTATGCCGATGGTTATCCGCGCATCTGCCCCACCGGCACACCGGTGCTGGTCGATGGCGTGCGCACCCGCACGGTGGGGCGGGTCAGCATGGACATGATTACGGTCGATTTGGGGCCCGTACTCCAGGCGGGTATGGGTAGCGAGGTGACCTTGTGGGGCTGCGCTGCCAATGGCGCGGTGCTGCCCATCGATGAGGTGGCTGCGCAGGCTGGCACCGTGGGCTATGAGTTGATGTGCGGCCTGGCGCAGCGGGTACCCGTGGTGGTGGCGGAATGATGCGTTACGTTCCTATTCCCATTGCGATGCTGGAAGTGGGCAAACCCCTGCCGGTGAACGTGGTCAGTGATACCGGCCAGTTGTTGCTGCGCAAGGGGCAGCCCATTGTGTCGGCGCAGCACCGCGAAAAACTGCATGGCTTCAACGCCTCCACCACGGCCAGTGACGCACTGGCTTGGCAACGTGCCTATGAGCGCATGGTGCATGAGTTGCTTCGCAGTGGCATGGACGTGCAGGAGATTGCCAACTATCCCATGCCCTCGGAGATCAAAGAAAGCGACTACGTGGTGGGCCGCCAGCTGCAAGGAGGCTGGCTGGATTTGCAGGAGGTGCTGCGCGGCATCCTGTACCAGGGTGGCCTGGCCATCAGCCCCATGGAACGCCTGCTGGGTATTGAAAAAAAGGCGATAACGCTGTTGAAAGCGGACGCCGATGACAGTCTGTTCTGCCTCTTTCAGGCCTTGACCAACGATGCGCTCGGGTATTGCGCGACCCACGCCTTGCTGTGTGCCGTGGTGTGTGAGTTGACCGCTACCAAACTGGGGATGGATGCTTTGCACCGCCAATCACTGGTGTCTGCAGCGCTGACCATGAACATTGCCATGGCGCGTGACCAGGACAGCATGGCCCGCCAGGTATCCGATCTGACCGACTGGCAACGCACCCTGATCGCGGAGCACCCGGCCAAAGGCGCCGAGTTGCTGGCGCGCCTGGGTGTGGACGATGCAGTGCAGCTGGACCTGGTGCGTTGGCACCATGCACCGGACGACCCTCAGGGCGACCCGGCCAACACAGCCGCCCGGCGATTGCTGGCGTTGGCCGATACCTTTGTGGCCCGCACGGCGGCGCGCAAATCGCGGGCTTCGCAGTCGCCGGTCAAAGCAGTCAAGACCATGGTGATGGGGGCCGAGGGCGACGCCCTGGGCGTGGGCTCTGCCATGGCGCAAGCGGTGGGCTTTTATCCGCCCGGCAGCTACGTGCAGCTGGTCAACGGCGACATTGCGGTGGCGGTGCAGCGTGGCGCCCGGGCCAACACCCCGTGGGTGATCAGCATTGTCGACAAAGACGCCATGCCTCTGTCCAAATACGTTTGCAAAAACACCGCTGAGCCGGCCAATGCCATTGCCACGCCAGTGGCCTACGAGAAAGTCAAGGTGGCCGTTAGCGGCGACAAGGTGCGTCGCGCCCGCGAGCGCATTCCCGCTAGCGCAGCAGCCTGAACCACAGCACGCTTGCAGCTCCCAGCAGGCTGGCAAGGGCCAGGTCTTTCCAGGCCAGCGGTTCAAAGTAAAAAAGTGCCGCCAGCCAGGGCACGTACAGCGTCAGGGTCAGCAACCCTAGGGCTGCGGCGCACACAATCCAAAGCGTGCGGTTAGGCACCTTGAGGGAGGCCCACAGCGATGCGCTTCCGGTGCGGTTGGAAAAAATCAGTGCCAGGTTGCCCACCACCAGGGTGACAAACACAAAGGCCCGCACTGCGTTTTCAGGCAACCAGGTAGTGCTCCAAAGGTAGGCCCCCACCGCCACAGCCAGCACACCCAGGCCCTGGAACAAAGCCATTGCCAGGGTCATGCCACCGAACAGGGGTGCTGTGGCATCGCGCGCAGCGCGCTGCATGGCGTCGCCCTCCAGCGGTTCGTTCTCAAACACCATGGAGCAGGCCGGGTCCACCACCAGCTCCAGAAAAGCAATGTGCAGCGGCAGCAACATCACCGGCCAGCCCAGCAGCACCGGCAGTAGCGCCATGCCCGCCACCGGCACATGCACCGCCAGGATGTAGGACATGGACTTGCGCAGATTGTCAAAAATGCGCCGTCCCAACTCCACCGCCCGCACGATGGAGGCAAAGTTGTCATCCAGCAGCACAATGGCAGCGGCCTCGCGGGCCACGTCGGTTCCGCGCCCGCCCATGGCCACGCCCACATGGGCTGCCTTGAGTGCAGGGGCGTCATTCACGCCGTCGCCTGTCATGGCCACGATCTCGCCGTTGGCTTGCAACGCCTGCACAATGCGCAGCTTCTGATGGGGCGACACGCGGGCGCACACGCTGACGGTGCGCATGCTGTCCCGCAAGGCGGCTTCGCTCAACGCGTCGATAGATTCGCCACTGAGCACCTTCGGTGTGGCCTCGCCGCTCAAACCGGCCTGCTGCGCAATGGCGGCAGCAGTTGCGGGGTAGTCCCCGGTGATCATCACCACGCGGATACCGGCACCGCGGCACTGCGCCACGGCCTCACGGATTTGCGGGCGCAGCGGATCGGCAAGGCCCAGCAGGCCCAGGAATTCAAAGTCAAAGTCGTGCTCTTGTTCCGGCCACTTCACGCCGGCAAACCGGGCTTGCGCCACGCCCAGCACGCGCAGCCCCTGCGCTGCCATCGCATCTACAGCGGTGGCAATGCGGGCTTGCATCACCAGGTCCAGATGGCACAGGTCGATGATGGCCTCGGGCGCGCCCTTGGCGGCCACCACATGGTCTTTGCCCGCAGTGGCTTTCCAGACGTGGGACATGGCCCGCAGTTGCGGTGTGAGCCCGTATTCCTGCACCAACGCCCAGTCGCGGTGCAGGTGCTCGGTGCCCGCTAGAAAGTGCTGACCCAGCCGGTGAAAGGCCTTCTCCATGGGGTCGAACGGGTCGGCCACGCTGGCCAGAATGGAATACTCCACCAGGGCGTGAAAGTCTTCCGGCAACTCCACGGCAGCGCTGCCGTGAACGGTCAGTGTGCGCCCCTGCGCGTTGCCTGGTTCACCGCATGGCACATACAGCTCGGCCACGGCCATGCGGTTCTCGGTCAGCGTGCCTGTTTTGTCCACGCACAGCACCGACGTGGCCCCCAGCGTTTCAATGGCGGCAATGCGCCTTGTGAGCACATTCTGACGCGACAAACGCCATGCCCCTAATGCTGGAATGACAGTCAGCACCACGGTGAACTCCTGCGGCAGCAGCGCCATGGCCAGTGCAATACCGGCCAAAAGCGCGCCCATCCAGTCGCCGCGAAGCAGCCCGAACGCCAGCACCATCAGCACACTGGCCCCCACAGCCACGCCCGCCAGCACCCGCACCAGCCGGCCTGTCTGTGCCTTCAGGGGGGACTGTGCGACGCCAACACCGGAGAGTGCCGTGCCAATGCGTCCCATCTCGCTGCGTGCACCGGTGGCGCTCACCCGCGCTGTGCCATGGCCGCGCACCAGCAGCGTGCCGCAGAACAGCGCCGCCTGGCCATCCGTGCTTTTGTCCACTGCCACTGCTTCACCCGTCAGCAGCGATTCATCCACCTGAATATCGCTGCCGGAAAGCAGCACCGCGTCCGCGGGCACCCTGTCCCCTTCGGCCAGCACCAGCACATCGCCACACACTACGTCCTGCCCGGCGATACGCTGGGGTTGTCCGTCGCGCATCACCAGCGCGCGCGGGCTGCTCAGGTTGCGCAGGGATTCCAGCGCCCGCTCGGTCTTACCCTCCTGGTACAGCGTGAGGGCCAGCACCACGAGTACCAGACCCATCAAAATCAGCCCCTCTTGCAGGTCGCCTAGCACCAGGTACAGCACGGCGGCTGCCAGCAGCAGCGAGAACATGGGCTCGCCCAGCGTTTCCCGGGCAATGGCGTGCCAGCGCCGTGGTTGTTCACCGGGCAGGGTGTTGGGGCCGTCAGCTTGCAGTCGCTGTGCGGCTTCGGCGGAGGTCAGGCCACTTTCGGTGCGGATATGGTTCATTGGACCATTGTGGCAGCGTCGCTCAACTGCCTAAACTCAAATCCGCTCGGCGTGATAGCCAGTTGTATTCGCCAATGTCTACGTATCTACCTCGGCTTCTGCCACATCATTCCAAAAGCCCGGCGACTTAGTATTCAAGAGTGCGGCCAGAATTTCAATATCGTCACTTAATGGCCGGTCGTCGTTGTAGGGCTGGACGACTTTCTGCAATGCTTTAATCATTTGGCGGGTAACAGGTGCAAATGCATGAGTTGAAAACATGCTGGCCTGGATTGCAGCCAAGAGTTCAATGGAAAGCAAGTAACGCACGTTGTTGACGATGGCAAATGTCTTGAGCGCGGAAGGCGTAGCGTGGCATAGCATGTCCTCCTGCAGGCCGGATGTCACGCCAGCATCCAGGGCAGCAGGAGCTGCCAATCTGCGGTTCTCGCCGGTCAATGACAGCGCCGTGTACTGTGCAATCATAAAACCCGATGATGCGCCGCCCGGCGCTGCTAAAAATGCGGGCAAATCGTTGAGCAGCGGGTTAATCATGCGATCGAGTCTTCTCTCGGACATCGCCCCTAATTGCGCTACAGAAAGACCAAGATATTCCATAGCAAGGCCGAGGCCAGCAGCGACGCCATGGGCCTCAGAAATGACTTGCAGCTTGCCATTCACTTTCTGAATCAACGGATTATCGGTTGCACTCTGCAGTTCCATCGCCAGAACGGACTCAACATGCCGAAGCACATCTGCTAATGCACCGTGCACCTGAGGAATGGCACGCAAACTCAGCGGATCCTGCGGTTTTTTCCCGCATACCTGTGCTAGCACCTCTGATCCCGAAAGTATCCGGCGCATTGCCTCTCCTACTTCCTGCATGCCGGGCGACTTGCGAAAGCAAATGGCAGTTTCGTCAAAAACTGTGCGCTGTCCAAGGAGATTCTCAAATGTCAATGCTGCAATGTAATTGGCCCACTCGAGCATCGAATTTGCATTTGCAAACGCGACACACGCAAGACCGCAGGCACAGGGCGCACTCCCAATAAGACTGAGCCCCTCTTTGCCTTCGAGCACCACCGGCTCTATACCAATGTGTTTGAGCGCCTCGGCGCCAGGCATCTTTTGACCATCGATAAATGCCTGCCCGTGCCCAATAACCACCAGCCCGATATGGGCCATGTGGCTGATGTAGCCCACAGACCCTTGCCGAGGCACACACGGCACGCAATCTGCATTGAGCATTTCTATGAGAACGCGGACCACTTCCCAACGAATACCAGAAAACCCATGACAATGGTTTGCAACAGCACACGCCATGATTGCTCTGACCTCGGTTCGGGAAAGCGGAGTGCCCACCCCCACGGCATGTGACATGACCAAATTTCGGGACATGCATTTTTGCAAATCCGGGGTCACAGTGGTGTTCGCCAACATGCCAACACCTGAGTTGACACCGTAGACACGAACTCCGCTGGACACAATTTCATCTACATGCCTGCGGGAATCCCGTACACGTCCCTGAGCCGCTTCTGAGACCACAAGTTGCGCTCCCCTGGCGACGTCAACAACCTCAGATGGCGTCAAGCCAGAGTCAAGCAGGACACAACGCATAACGTTTCACTTTGAAAAAAAGAATCTACTTTGATAGGGCATGCAGGCAATCTCTTTGACTGAAGGCTCCGTGACCATGGCGTTCACTCCAAAAACCGCTCTTCAAGTGTCTGCAGGTTGAGCGCCTTGCTGAAAAGATAGCCTTGGAACGAATCGCAACCGTGCGCAACCAAGTACGAGAATTGCGCCTCGGTTTCAACGCCCTCGGCCACGATGGAAAGCTGCAGTGTTCTTCCAAGCGCAAGAATGGTCTGGCAGATCGCTTTGTCGCCGGCATCGACTTCAATGTCCGAGACAAAGGTTCGGTCAATTTTGAGAACACTGATGGGCAACCGGCGCAAATACGACAAAGAGGAATAGCCCGTGCCGAAATCGTCAATGGAAAACCGGATGCCAACTGCGCGCAACGCATGCATCTTCTCAACGGTTGCGTCAAAGTCGTGTTGCAAAAGACTTTCGGTCAATTCAAGCTTGAGACGCTCGGGCCTGCATCCGGTGCGTTCAATAATGTGCATGACCTGATTTACAAAATCCGGCTGCCGGATTTGCCTTGCACTCACATTGACCGCAATAGTCCAGGGTTCAGATTGCGCTGCATCAGCCCACTTTGTCAGCAATTGACATGCGGTCTCCAGCACCCAATTGCCAATAGGAACAATGAGCCCATTTTGTTCAGCAATCGGTATGAAGTTGATGGGTGGTATCCAGCCACGATCGGGGTGGCTCCAGCGCACAAGCGCTTCCACACCCGAGAGTTTCTGGTTGCGATCAAAGATAGGCTGGTAGTGAACTTCCAGCTGTCGCTGCACAACGGCATCGCGCAAATCTGCTTCCAGCGCATTGCGAATCAGCAATGCTGCCTGCGTGCCCGGATCATAAAAACGCCAGGCATTTTTGCCGGATCCTTTGGCCTGGTACATCGCAAAATCTGCCTGCTTCAACATTTCATCGGCAGTGTTTTCGTGGCCCTTGTCGCAGAAGAGAGAGATTCCCAGACTGGCAGAACCTACGAACCGGCTGCCGGTTAACTCAAAGGGCTGCCCCAAGCTGGCAATGACCTTGGCCGCGACCTGCTGCGCTGCGGCTGCGGCCTCATCGCCGTCGAGGCCCAGTCCCTCGACCAGAACGACAAACTCATCGCCACCGATGCGAGCCACTGTGTCTTCAAGCCTGACTTGCGCAACCATGCGCATGGCAACCTGGCGCAAGAGTTCATCGCCTACGTGGTGCCCGGCAGTGTCGTTGATGTCCTTGAAGTTATCCAGATCAACAAACATCAATGCCACATTGCGCTTGTACCGCGCAGCATTGCTCAACGCGACCCGCAACCGGTCCATCAACAATCTTCGGTTGGGCAGGCTGGTGAGCGTGTCGTAATAGACCAGCTTTTGAATATCCTGCTCGGCGCGTTTTCTTTCGTCAATCGTCCGTTGCACCGCCACCCAGTGGGTATACCGGCCCGATTCATTTGCAATGGGAACGATACTCAGCTCCACCCAATAGTCTTGGCCATCCTTGGTGCAGTTAAGGACCTCCACCGTTGTGGGATGCCAGAACTTCATCGCCTCCCGCAGTCGATCAAGAGGCTCACGGCTGGCCCTTTCACTGCCTAAAAATCGCGGTGACTTTCCAATAACTTCTTCGCGTGAATAACCGGTGTGCTTCTCGAAAGCTTCGTTGACATAAACAATTTTCGGACTGGGCTCACTGACTCCGGATGCATCGGTAATCACGACCATGTCATTGAGGTGGGCCATGCAAGCACCCAACAGCCGAAGTTCCTCGATGGTTTGCTCTTTCTGCTGGCTCATACAGAAAGCTCGGCATTTTTTATTGGGACTGCAAGGCGTGCGCCATCGGAGCTAACACGAGGAAATGCGTTCAGAGTGCATTTTTCCAGCGGGGTGCCGACGCGATGCGAGTTTGGTTGTTTTGAATATGTAGAAACCACGCAACTATCCTAAGCAACCAGACAGCCCATGTCTGTAGGGAAACCTTGACAAATTCCGAAAATTTTTCACAACCTGATTTAGGTCTTTTCTCACACAGCCAGTGATAATTCAGTCAGTATTTTTCAGAGAGTGTTCCGCACTTCTGGCGTAGTTTTACGGTGGCTTGTCTTGGGCTCAACATGAATACGTTGTCAAATTTCAGCGAAGAATTTCACACGCTATTTGCGCATGTGCCCGTGCCACTCATGTTGATCAAGGAATTGGGCGGCATCATCATTGCTGTTAACCCTGCTGCGCTAAAGTTGTTTGAGTGTGATGGCGTAAGCGTGCTGGGCAAGACGACCGTTGATCTGGGCATCTGGACGCGACCGCAAGAGCGCTCGCGCCTGATGCATGTCATTGCGCGCACGGGCCACATAGAAAATCGGACGGTCCGCATGCGCACCCACACCGGGCGGACCATCGCTGTATCGCTGTCTGTCAAAGCAGTCACCATGGCAGGTGTGAAGTGCTTCCTGGCGACCTACATCGACGTGAGCTGGCAGGAAGATCTCGCATCGACGCTGCGCACAAACCAGAATCACCTGGCTTTGCGCCAGAGTGGGACTACGGCAGGCTCCTGGCGGTGGGATGGTGCGACGGGAACACTGTTCTTTTCCCAACGTGCCCACACCATGCTGGACCCAGCTACCGCCCACGACCCAGCGGTTGGATTGCCCGTTGGTGCCGTAGTACACCCGGATGATGTCGGCAATTTTCTTGCGGTCACACAGACCCATTCCGGAGAAACAATCACCATGGATTTGCCCGTGCGCTTGCGCACCGGGGGAGGCCACTACCGGTGGTTCAGGCTTTGGCGCAGCGCGTCAGACGATTGCGGTAGCCTGGAGGACATCCACAGCTACAAGATACTCGAAATAGCACGCCTGCGTGAAGCACAAAAAGCGGCGCTGGCAACCTCGGCGGCGGCCATGGGAACCTGGGAGACTTTTGCGGACGGCACTGCCGTTTGGGACCCCCAGACCTACCGCCTTTATGGGTACGACCCCGGCACCAGCAAGCTGCCGCAGGCCATCTTTGAATCGGTACAGTCGCCTGCGGGGTACGCCAAAACCGCCCGGTGGCTTGGCAAGAGTCTGAAACACGGTCTGTCGTTGTCCATTGAGTTTGAAATTCGCTGGCCCGATGGGCAGGTGCGGTGGTTGGCGTCGCAAGGGGGCTACGCACCGGCTACGGATTTTTCAGCGCCCTCGTTGCTGGGAATCGCCTGGGATATCACAGAGCAACGGCGCGAACAGAACACACTGCACAAGCACCAGCAAGAACTCTCCAATCTGACGGCGCAGCTTTTGGAGCAGGAAAAATTGACGACCAACAAGCTGGCGTTGGCTTTGCATGACCAGCTCGGACAAACACTCACTGCCACGCGCCTCATGCTGGACGTCCAGATGAGTGAACACCCGACCGATTCGGGCCGCAAGATGGGTGTTTTGCTGGGGCGTGCGATGCATGAAGTGCGTAATTTGCTCATGGATTTGCGCCCGCCCATGCTGGAGGAAAATGGCCTCGGCCCCGCGCTACAAAATGAGATTGAGCGTGTGCGACCCGAGGGGGCGCGTTATGACATCACGCTGGATGCCTCCCCGAGTTTTATGTCTAGCCGTTGGCCCTCGGATGTGGAATACGCTTATTTCATGATCGCCCGGGAAGCCATTTCCAACGCCTTGGCCCATGCCAAAGCTGACTTGATTCAAGTGCTGCTGCGCGCCGATGCAGGTGGACTCGTCATGGAAGTTGTGGATGACGGGCGTGGTTTTGACTCCGAACTTCGCAGTTCGCGTGCGGGGCATCTTGGGCTGGTCGGCATGCGTGAGCGTGCAGCGGCAGTCAACGCGCGCCTTTCTTTTTCATCGTTGTCGGGTGATGGCACCCGCGTGAAGCTGATGTGGGTGCCTGCGCCATGACTAAAATATTTTTGCTTGATGACCACCAGATGGTTCGCGAAGGTCTGCGTGCTGTTTTGCAGTCATCTGGCCACGAAGTGGTGGGAGAGTCCGATGTTACCGAGGGCTTGGTTCTCAAGCTCAAAACATCAGGGGTCGAAGTTCTCGTGCTTGACGTGAATTTGAAAAATGCTTCAGGCCTTGCGGTGTTGCAGACTTTGCAGCTTGACTGTCCCGATATACGTACCGTGGTGCTGTCCATGTCCTCACAGCCGAGCCACATTTCTGAAGCTCTGCGTTGTGGTGCACTGGGCTACGTGTTGAAAGGGTCCCCATCAGGTGAGCTACTCCAGGCAATCACCGCCATTTCTGCCGGCAGGCAATTCCTGGGGGATCAGGTCCGGCAATTGCAGCTCGGTGTAGGCATCGCCTACCCGCAAGACAATCCCGTGGACCAACTCTCAAGGCGTGAAATTGAGATTCTCAAAATGGTGGTCACTGGCAAAACCAGCGCGGCTATGGCTGTGATTCTTAATCTGTCTCCTAAAACAGTAGAAACCTACAGAAGCCGTTTGATGACCAAGCTGGGCTTGCACGACGTTCCAGCCCTGGTGCGCTTTGCACTCCAGTGGGGCTTGGTGGACTGAATACCGCCACGCCGGGTCTACTCAACTTTTGGGTGCAACCGATTCCCTGATGTTGTGCCGGTTGAGTTCCGTCACGCTGGAGAGTCTGGTTATCAAATCACTTGCTTCATTGGTAACGTCGTCGTACAGCGCCAGAATATTGCGGTCGAAATCGCGACTGCTGTCAGCTGCCATCTTGAACAACTGAAGTTGATTGAGCAGGTTGTTGAGAACGTGTTGAGCGGCGTTGGTCATCGAAAGATAGATCTCCTGCTTTTCCTGCTCGGCCAAGGCCTTTTGTTCCGCAATGCGCAATTCAGCTTCGGCGTTGGATGCCCTCAGATCAGATTCCTGTTGGGTTTTCTCCAGAGCTAGGCGCTCTTTGAGTTGCTGTCGCATTCTGTCAATCTGGTAGAGAACACTGTGCTGATCGCCAGGCGATATGTCCATTGCAAAGTCTAGATCACCGCCTGCAATCTTGCGCGAGGCTTCCCCAAGCACCGCTGGCTCCCCCCCCAGGCTTTGCATCAGACTGCGAATAACCAATATGGCAAACCCGATGCCTGTGGCCATACAAAGCACCAACAGGGCAAGTAGCATTTCGTTGGCAGTGGTTATGCGCTCGCGCGCCATAGTTTCAGCTGCAAGATTGCGCTCTTCTGTCATCTGTACGACCAGATCAATCGCCACGCGGTGCTCCTGGTAGGCGGCACGCATGCGGCTAAGACTCGAAGCGACTTTCATGTCTTCATCTGCGAGAACGGCTGGCACAAATTCTTCAAATCCGATTTTGAAGAAAGTCACAGCTGGACCATGTGCCTGCTCTAGGAAAACGGTTGCCAATTCCCGATCCAACGCTTCCTTGGACCAAAACGTATGCCTTCGGTCGTAGTCCACTTTGAGCGCTTGAAGTTTTGCAATCTGCGCGGTCCTCTCCGCGCCTTTGGCCTGCGCCAACTGCAGTGCGGTCAAATAGGACTCGAGGATGTAAGCCGGCGGTGGCAGCACATCGGCGACCAGGTCCTTGCCCTGCACGATGCGCTGGTATACCGGCCCGTTGACAGCGACTTCTGAGAGCGTTTTGAGTGTCCAGGCCCCATAGCCAAGAAATCCCAGCATGAATACAGCAATCAGTGCGATGAAGCGTTGAGTTAGTGTTAGTTTGCTTAGGGTTGGTGTCATGTTTTTCTTTCTCTGGGGATCGTCATTGATATATGACATCGGCCCAGACAATGGCCTCCATATGGGCAACGTTGATTTCGCGGTACGACAAGTCCAGCCGCTGGGCCGCTTCGGCAAACACGGTGGCGTCCTCCATCTCGCAGGCGATTGCCATGGCCAGCAGGTCCATATATTTACCCGTGCCATTTAGCAGGGCCTCGGTGATGGCACCATCCAGACCCAACATGGACAAGGCTTCGGCCAGTGTGCACCCCAGCATTCGGTCCAACAAGGAGAGCAAGCCAATCAGAAACGCTTCCTCCTGCTCCTCGGGTGACAGGGTTTTGCTGCCCAGCAGCTCCATCATCTTGCCGCGTACTACTGCCATGTTGCCAGCGAGACTGGGCTTGCCATCCAACCCTCCGATCATCAGCATGGCAGCCCATCGCTGCAGGCGCTCGTTGCCCAGCAGCATCACCGCCTGTCGGATGGATGTGATCTTGATGCGAAGACCCAGGCCAGCGGAATTGATCAGGCGCAGCAGCATAAAGCCCAGTGCCGCATCTTTTTTGATGGCGAGCTCAATCTCGTCCACATCAGCCTCGCTGCGCAGCTTGTCAAAAAGGTTGGCTGCACTGGCCTGGCTAGGGCTGACTACCTGCGACTTGAGGATCTCGGGTCGTGAAAACCAGTAGCCCTGGAAGAAGTGGAACCCGATGTCCCGAAATACATCAAATTGCGCCGCGCTTTCCACCTTCTCGGCGACGGCAATAGCTCCGGTTCGGGTTTGGATGGCACCCAGAAGTGCGTTGAGTTTGATGGGCTCTATGGCGCGCACGTCCACCTTCACAAAATCGGCAATGCCCTGCCAGGGCTGGTAAACCGGCGCCACCACGGTGTGGTTGAACGCAAGTCGGAACCCGCGTTTGCGCAGGGCCATCAGCCTGAGGCGCGCTTCCTCAATGCCCGCCGCATCGTGCCCGGGAAATGGAGGCACCTCGATGATGGTGCGCTGAGGCACCAAAAAATCCCAGTGTGGGCTGGTCAGGCTATCGTGCGTGGCATTGATGAAGAGATCGGCCAGGCCGTTGACCAACTTGCTGCTGCTCTGTGCCAATACGTTAAGCACCATCGATACATCGCTTGCCAGGGAATGCGGCTGGGCGCCTTGCGATCGGTTGAACAGTTCGTATCCAACTATCGATTTGTTGGCATCGACGATGTGCTGACGGGCAATCGAAAAGCTGGATGAATCGGGTTGCATAGGTTAGCTGGCTATTGCACAAGGGTAGTCGTCATACCACCCACCTATAGAGGGTGCGGGGAATCGCAGATTCGACGTGCCCGCCACAATCGCGTCAGTCAAGGTTAAATGTGGCACCGGCCAGCATGTTGCAGATCGGGTTACGCAGACTGGGGTTGCTCTGGCGGCTATTGCAGCTTCGCTGTGCCGCCCGCTGCACGGCTGGCCAGAAGTGGTGCGGCCAGAGCACGCTTTGGCGCTTTGTCATAAGTGACTTTCGCCTTCAGTGGAGGGGATTTCTGACCCAAATTGAATACCGCCACGGTTTGCACCAATTCCTGCGCCTGGAGCTTGAGGCTGCTGGCGGCGGCGGCCATTTCTTCCACCAGGGCGGCATTTTGCTGGGTGGCCTGGTCCATCTGGGTCACTGCCTCGCCAATCTGGGTCACACCCAAGGCTTGCTCGCCGCTGGCCGCGCTGATTTCGCCCATGATGTCGGTTACCCGGCGGATGGAGCTCACCACCTCGGTCATGGTCTCGCCAGCCTTGTCCACCAAGGTCGTGCCTTGCTCGACCCGCTCCACACTGGCGCTAATAAGGGTTTTGATTTCTTTGGCGGCATCGGCACTGCGCCCTGCCAAGCTGCGCACCTCACTGGCCACCACGGCAAAACCGCGCCCCTGTTCGCCCGCGCGGGCGGCCTCGACCGCTGCATTCAGCGCAAGTATGTTGGTCTGGAAGGCAATGCCGTCAATCACACTGATGATGTCGCTGATTTTTCGCGAGGCTTCGTTAATGCCCTTCATGGTGTCCACTACTTGGGCCACGACCTCACCGCCTTTGACCGCCACCGTGCTGGCGTTCAGGGCCAGCTGGTTGGCTTGGCGCGCGCTGTCTGCGTTCTGCTTGACGGTGGAGCCCAGCTCTTCCATGGATGCTGCAGTTTGCTCCAGGGAGCTGGCCTGCTGTTCGGTGCGGGCTGAGAGGTCGTTGTTGCCCTGGGCGATCTCCGCACTTGCGGTGGCAACGCCCTCAGAGCCTTGGCGAACGTTGCCCACAATGCTTGCAAAGTTGTCGCGCATCGACGTAATCGCGTACAGCAGACTGGTGTGGTCGTTGGCCTTCAGTGCAATGTCAGTGCCCAGATCGCCTTCGGCAATGCGCTGTGTGATGCCTGTGGCATAGCGCGGCTCGCCACCCAGTTGCGCCAACAGACCGCGTGAAATAACTGTTGCCAGTGTGAGCCCAAGCACGACCATCACGCCCAACAAAATGAGGGTCCACAGCCTGGCGCTGGAATAGGCCGCCGCGGCCCGCGCTTCGGCATCAAGCCCACCCTGAAAATTGAACGCCGTGAGCTTGTCAATGGCGGTAATTGCGTCGTCCGAGGCAGACTTGGCCGCCCCTTCTCCAATTTCAATGGCATCTTCGTGCTTTTTGTCACGCCCAAGTTGAAGCACCTTGGCATTGACAGCGGCATACTCTGACCAGGCCTTTGTGAAGGCATCTGAGAGCTTCTTTTGCTCTTCGTTTTGCCCGATCAGTGTTTCAAAACCCTTCATGTTTTCGCTCACCAAAGCGAAAGCCGGTTTCATTTTTTCTTCGTACTCTTCCATATAGCCAGCATCTGCGGCATGGGCGTGCTTGACTTCGAGTGCGCGAATATCCAGCGCGACGCTACGGATGATGGTGGTGTGCCCTATGCTGTTCATCCACTTGTTTGTCAGCTCGCCGGATACCGCATTCAACCTTGCCAGTTGGGCGAGTGAAAAAAGCCCCAGCCCGACTGACAACAACAGTATCAGCGAAAACGAGCCCAATAGTTGGGTGCCAATTTTGAAAGCGGCTACGCGGCTGAAAAATCCCGTTTGAGGTTTCATGGGGTACTCTCTCGTCAACGTCTTAAAAAACGAAAGGCGCTTGCGGTTTTTCCGGCAAGCGCCTTGGGCGGCATCAAGCGGAAGCTTATTTTTTATACCCGATGTAGCTTACGCCGATGACCTTGCCTGCTTTGTCCTTGATGGCGTTGTAGCACGCGTCAAAAGCGGTACCCAGCACGTCAACCGGCCCACAAAATTGCTGGCCTTTGCTTACAGCCTCGTAGGCTTTGGCTTTGGCAAGCGGCGTGCCGACACCGCGTTTGCCTTCCGGGGTCAGCACATTGGTGCTGACTCGGATGAAGTCGTCACCATGTTTAACAAATACCGTCGCGGTTGCACCAGTGCTTTTTTTGATCTCGTCAACCACGTCGTAGTTGCCGTTGATTTTGCGCGCACCAAAGTAGAGACCCGGCACCATCAGTTCCCCGGCTTTTTCAGTACCTTCAAGTTTGGCTTCGCCAATCTTGGTCAGCCGGGCATCCAATGCCGCCAGGGTTTCTTGTGGGGAAAGTGCGTGAACTGAGCTTGCCATCAAGGCGAAAAGTGTGGCAACAGTGACGGTAATCTTTTTCATTTGCAACTCCAATTTGTACGGGTTTGAAGGACGATTCCAGAAAAACAAGTTCGCTGTGGATGATGGAACTTGGATGAACATTGTAGTAACTGAAAAGTCATTTGTATGTAGGGAATCTTTGACATTCAATCGCCCAGACGTCCGGTTCCTTCGCAACTGGCCAAATCCGTTGTCTTCCTGCACGATTACGTCGTCGCCATGGGGTAGCGTTCGGGCCGTCAGCCCGCAGGGCAGGTCCAGCCAACCGGCGCGCACGTCCTGAAACTGTGCCGCATGCATCTCATAAACCAGCGCGCCATCGCGCAGGCGGTAGCCATACACCATCGGGGCAGAATCGGTTGCAGCGTCACGAAACACGCTACCTAGCCACACATATTGATCTGTAACTGCCATGGTACTGGGCAGCAAATTCTTGATGCTGCCGTCGTAGAACAGCCCGCTGAGTGATCTCGGGCTAAGCTGCCAGTCTGGCGCGCGGTTGCCGGTGGACCAACGTGGGTACGACGCCAACACCGTCCCCACCAGACCCGTCTCAATGCCACGGTCAGCGCCGCTGCGGTAGCCAGCCAGCACCATGGTGTCGGTGGCCGGGTTGTAGTGCAGGCGCTGAACGCCGTCTTCGCCCACGCCACCAAACGGCGCTGGCTGCGCGGTGCTGACCGGCGCTGCGAAGCTACTGCCATTCCATTGGCGCGACAGCAACTGCCCATCTTTGCTGACCCACAGCGTGCCATTGCTGTCGAGTTGCCAACCCTTGGATGCAGCTGGCAGCGTTTGCACAAAGCGCAGCGCATTGCCTTCCAGCACATAAACCTGCGCGGGCTGGTTGGCGTACATACCGGTGTAGACGACCAATTGTGTTCCTGCATAACTGCCGCTGGTCAGCTTGCGCGCATGGGTGCAGGCGGTTGGAAAGTTGGACTGTTCATCCACGCGGCGGGCATCGCTACCGTCGTTGGTAAAAGCCACTTCCCACGCATTGGTGGCCAGGTCCAACGTATAAATTTCTTCGCGGCCGACCAGCCGCAAGGGGTGCTCGGTCGGGTCCAGAATGGCCACGTTTTCAGTAAACGTGTATCCGGCATGTTGCCAAATTTTCCGGCCACTGGCGTCGGTTCGGGTCATGCGCCCGCCATGCGCGTTGTCAACCAGAAGGCGGTCGCCATTGGCGTAGGCATGCGTCCAGATGGCTTCTTTGGGGCCATTGGCGGGCCAGCCGCCGGGCACGCTGGCGCGTTGTGTGTAATGGATGATCGTCTTGTCTGCGAACACATCATTCAGGGTAAAAGAGCGCACCCCAACAAAGCCGTTGGTCTCATTCCAGTCCACGTGCAGCACGTTGCCGTCCAGCTTGACCTTGCCCGTGACGTTGCTGTGGGCAAAGGGTATGAAGCTGTGCAGCGTGCCGTCGTGGTTCCACA
>JFJP01037812.1_pt2 | contig 22392 bp, 19 predicted proteins | sample 431651 | NCBI WGS metagenome assembly JFJP01 (sample SAMN02602958, study PRJNA72255) | Microbial mat metagenome, whole genome shotgun sequencing project. | biome: fresh water; feature: sink hole; material: water; isolation source: purple microbial (photo- and chemosynthetic) mats found in...
TCTTAATTCAGGACCAGCATATTTGCTTGTTATCTCGCCTGGCAAGAAATTAATTGTATCAGAAATATTGGATCTGTTTTTTGAGAAACCGGGATTATATGAAAGCACAGTTTGCGGTCCTAATGAAAAGAATGAGGAGATTCTTATCCCCACATTTAACGACAAAAAATCTGTAATTGAGAACTTGTCGTCGATATAGAAAGCAGCTTCATAGGCTCCTTCTTTCTCTATTGTGTTAGGAATAATAAGCGATGAGTCACCGGCTGGATAATACTTCCCGGGTAGAACAGCATATTTGGTTATATCAACACCGGAATTGAATTTGTGACTGCCCAGCAACAAATTAAAATCTGCTTTGAGATGAGTACTGTTGATTTTATGTGACAGTGAATAGGCTTCCGTTGTAATGTCCTGATTCAAAATATAATATTTATATGCACTATTACTTAAGGAAACAGACGAAGAAAGACTACTGTTATAAAAATGAAGCCAGGTAAGAGCCAGAATATTATTGTCGTATTTATAAACAGTGTTCATATTGAACCGGAAGTAGTCGTGACTAAGATATGAAGCCAGATCTAACTTATTGTTTTTATTTATTTTATAAGTTACCTTCCCATCCATATCATAGAATGAACCCCTTTTATCGTGTATCAGAGGATTCTTTATCAGATCAAATATCCAGTTTGAGTAAGTTGACCGGGCTGTCAGAATATACGATAACGTATCTTTTATTAATGGCCCTTCAACCATTAAACGTGTTGTTATAGGGCTAATCCCTACGCTGCCTGCAAATTCTTTATTATTCCCATCCTTTGATTCGATATCAAGAACAGAGGAGATCCTCCCTCCGTATCTGCCGGGAATTCCGCCTTTGTACAGAGTTACATCTTTTATAATATCAGAGTTTACTGACGAAAAGAATCCAAAAAAATGTGAAGAATTATAAATCGGAGCACCGTAGAGAAGTATCAGATTCTGAGCTGCCGATCCGCCTCTTACATTGAAGCCGGCAGACCCTTCGCCAACCGATTGTACTCCGGGAAGCATAATGATGCTTTTCATCACATCAGATTCACCCAAAGCAGACGGTAATAATTTACTTATTTTTTCAACACCTGCTTCAGAGCGCTCCAGTGTTGTATTCTTATTCGCGGATACTATTATTTCTTTTAATGAGACTACAGAATTATTCAATGCAACATTCAATTCTCCTGATCCATAAAGATTTACACTGATCTTCTTTTCTGTTAAGCCTATGAATGAAAACTGGATTTCGTGGAATCCACGCGGCACTGTTAAAGAATAAAAACCATTTTTATTGGAGTTTGTTCCAATGCCAAGGTTTTTGATATAGATTGTAACTCCCGCCACAGGGCTTGCTGTTTCAGCACTTGTGACATTTCCTGTGATGGTAACGTTCCCCTGCCTGTTTCTTTCACTCCTGTTTCCTACTTCGACAACATCATTTGTTTTGATCTGCTGATCTCCAATGTAAACTAAATTTTCTGAGTAAGATTTAAGGGAATTGCCTTTTTCTTCAGGCTCATTTGAACCAAGTGCAGGGATCCCTTTTGTGATTATTACATTTTCAGAATCATCAATTAAAAAATAGAGATTAGTATTCTTAAACAGGTTGATAAGTATGCACTCAAGGTTTTTGCACCCATTATAATCACCCAGTTTTAGTTCTTTTACCCATTCTTCTTTATAAAGGAATCTGATATTAAACTGATTTTCAGTCCTTGTGACAAAATCATTAAAAGACAAATCTTTATAATCCCATGATATTGTAAAATTCTCCTGCGCTGAAAGAGCTAAGTTTAAGGTTAAGATTAAGGTTAAGAAAAATATTTTCAATCGCATAAGTTATTTATCTATTGGCTTATACTATCATAATACCTGATAAGAGGAATAAGACTTTCAGGATTCTTTTTTGAGTACCTTAACTTATTACTCCTGAGGTAGTTTTTTAGTATCATCTTATCTATATTCAATGCGTTGAATAAGTCATTTTCAGACGATACCGGATAAACGGTATTACCTTTAACTAACCAGACTTTGTTTGTCTCAATAAATTCACCATCACTTTTATCGGTAATATTGGGTGAATTCTGTTTTATATATTTCAAATAAAGAGCCGACTTTTCCTTATATAAAACACGGAAATAACCATTAAAATCGTTTGTATTCTTTAATGAATCAACATCGATTTTTTCAAAACGATACACTCTGTGTTCATAACTAATTGAAAAACTGTCAATTATCTCTTTATTCACCTGAACGATTTCCTCAAGATCTACAGGAATCAATATTTCGTCAGAGTAAATATCATACTTGATCTTAAGGTTTTTGTAAGTTCTGCCATTGGCTGTAACAGTACCGTCTAAAAAATAATCTGCAAAAAGGAATTGATCTCCGTTTATCCTTCGGTACTTATTCGTCCATACTTTCCCGGAATAAAGTGACTGATATTCTTTCAGAGTGTCCTGTTTTATTAAAACAGGAATAATTAATTCAGGTCTGCTCGAATTTATGAACTCAGGACTATTTCCAGGCAAAATGGTCAATAGAATAATACCTAGGAAAGCAATTATGTTCATGAAAGTCAATTATTTATCTATATATTTTCCAATGCTCTCCTGAAGATTATCTCTAATTCAATGTAATCCTCAAAACCCACAGAAAGTCTTATCATTCCCGGTTCCGGATACTTTGCTCCCCAGACTGCTTCTACAGGCATAAGAATTGTATGTGGGTCGCCCAGAGTAGGTATCAGTTTTATCTTCTCTGTAACCAGTTTTATAAACTTATCTCTTCTGCTTCTTTTTTCATTTCCGTCTTTGCCGGCAAAATCAAAGGTAATCATGGCTCCATATCCTTTTCCCTTAAAGAGTTTCTCAGCAATTTTGTGGGTCGGATGATTTTTTAGTCCGGGGTACCAGACTTTATTAATCTGAGCATTATTATTTAAATAATCTGCTAACTGTGAAGCATTTCTGCATTGCTGCGAGAACCTGAGTTCAAATGTCTGGATCTGGGTCTGTAACCTGTAGGCATCATCGGGTGACAGCATATGTCCGACAAATTTTCTGTATTCTATTGCCTGCTTCATTATAGCACCATCATTACCGCAGATTACGCCTGCCGTAAGATTACCGTGTCCTGAAAAATATTTTGTTGCACTGTGAATCACTATATCCACGCCTTCATTCAATGGTTTTAAGAGCCATGGCGTTGCAAATGTATTGTCGAGAATGGTCTTTGCTCCGTACTTTTTTGCTATTCCGGCAATTTCAGAAACGTCAGAAACAATCACCATCGGATTAGATACTGATTCTATATAAACAATCTCAGGTTTCAGTTCTGACATAACCTTTTCGAAATCAGAAAGATTATATGTTCCATTTTCAGGAGTGAAATAATGAATATCAATTCCCCTTCTGTTTCTTAATATCGATTCAATGAAAGAAATAGTTCCTCCGTAGATTTCAGTGAAAAAGAGCCATGGCCGTGTAGCTGAACCACGCTGAAATATTGATAGAGCTGTGTCAATGGCAGACATCCCTGACTGAGTAAGGAGAGCCCAGTTGCACCCTTCAAGTTTCATAATCTCCTCCTCAGCTGCTACTACAGTCGGATTACGGTATCTTGAATAAATATAATTGTCAGGGACACGCTCATGTTCAGTCTCTTTTTTAAAAGCTCCGGCAGTAGTTTCTGCATCAAAAAGTTCAAACCCGGCATCACGATAAACGGGCATCCGTGAGCTGTTAACTTCTTTCTTTTTCATTTTTTATTTTTGTTATGTGTCTTATAATTGATGATTTTATATTCAATTGATCAAAATCAACATAGAAGAGAACTCTGTCGAGTAGTTCGCCTGCAAGAAAGAGAACAGTAACAAAGCTATTTAATGATTTGTAATAATATAGTACGGCTGCAGATATTACTAAAAAGGAAATACGTATCGTTCTCAGTATCGAATATGAATCTCTTTTTCCATCAGCCAGGGGGATGTATTCGGAAAGAAATATTTTCAATACAGCAATGAAGATAAAAGGACCCAGACTTTCTGATAAAAAGGCTGTTATCAGCAATGAACTGATAAAGGTTTGTCCGCTTTTAAGGACAGCAGGCTTTGGTTTCTCTGCATAATAATAAACATTATCAACTGACAGAAGGAAAAGAAGTCCTGCAATTGAGGCAATTATCAACACAGAAGGAATCTTAAAATATACCCCTGTAACAGATAACAGTGAATACAGAAGGAAAGATACTATTTCAAGACTAAGAGGTGAGGATTTTATATTTATTACAGCTCTCCAGGCCCTTGACACCTTTCCCAGATGAAAAAGAGAGCCGACTGCTGCTAATACTATTATTGTAAAAAATAAAATTAAATCAGGAATGATACCCTTAATGACTGATGAAATAAGATACGATACAGAAACAGTAGATAAAAAACTAAATATCAACAAACTATATAAGCTTGATTTAAACTGGTTTTCAGTCTGTGGCAACTCTATCTCTGTTTCAAAGTTCTCTTCCGGGATAATTTTTACCGGAAAAATGTTCTGTTGACCGGTAAAACTTATTGCTGGATTAATATTTTTTTCAGGGAACCATAGTGGTGTATTCACGTCACTATTAAAACTGATATCACCAAAGCCCAAAGCTCCTGTCGGACAAGCTGAAGTACATGCAGGCATTCTTCCTTCAGCCAAACCTGTATAGCAAAGATTACATTTTCCAATTACCTTTTTGCTGTTATCAAATTTAGGAGCATCATAAGGGCAATTCCATTTGCAGTATTTGCAGCCAATGCATTTTGTATCGTCAATAACAATGGCCCCTGTAGTTTCATCTCTGAAGTATGAACCGGATGGACAACCTTCGAGACAGACAGGTATTTCGCAATGATTGCATGCAAGTGATAGGTTAATCAGAGGTAGTGATGTAACAACTTCATTATTATAGACATATATCATGCGAGGACTCACCTCCCACCCATTTTCGAGAATGCAGGCAGCTCTGCAGGCATTACATCCCACGCACTTATTATGGTCAAATAAAAATCCTCTTCTCATGATTATTGAATTTTCTCAACTTCAACTTTATTATCATGAAATGCAGCTCCGTGACCGATATCTGTTTCCCTGCCCGAGATAAGATTATTTCCCCCGCCCCCTTCGCCGAACCATATGCCGTTTGGAAGAACCACAGAACCTTTTGGTATCCTGTTTGATACACTTGCCTTGCTTATTATCTCGCCATGCTCATTAAAAACCCTGATTTTGTCACCGGCTGATATGTTTCTGTGTCCTGCATCAGTTACTGAAATAGAAACAGCCGGCTCAGAAACTGTCTCATTGATAATTTTCAGGTTACCGAACTGGGAATGGATTCTGCTTCCTGTGTTTGGGGTTATAAAAGTCAAAGGATATAGCTTTGCACCGGAATCTGTGCTAACTGAAATATAATGCGGTATTGAAGAAATACCCCATTTAGTATTTGCTTCATCTGAATACAATTCAATTTTTCCTGAGGGTGTATCAAATCTCATATCAGACCATGCTATCTGCTGTAAACCAGGTGCAAGAACAGGACCTTTTTTGAGATCATCAATAGTGAGTTTCGAATATCCTTTTATCCTGTTCTCAAGCCATTTCTCAATATTTGTATTGCCCGGTTCAGGGAGAAGTGAATTATCAATATTCAGGTTCATCCTTTTTGCAAGATGATAATAGATCTCAGTCTCAGGCATAACCTCACCCGGCGATGCTATTACCTTTGGCTTAAACTGAACATAAGGAGACCAGTACGATCCTATAATATCCGATTGTTCAAACAGATCCTTCGCAGGAAGTATGATATCTGCAATTTTTGCTGTATCAGTCATGAATTGCTCTACAACAACTTTAAATCCTATTCCGTCAAACGCCTTTCTGACATTTACAGAATCAGGCGATTGGAGAAGAGGATTGCCCCGTTCAATCCAGGCAGCTTTTAAATCAGGATCAGATGTTTTTAAAATATCTGCTCCCAGCTTTGCCATAGACAAAGATCGTCGGAAAGGAGCATCTTTTTGTGGATCAGGATAATATGATAATGGCTCTTTAAGATCATCATAAATATAACTCTGGAGATTGGCGTAATTGAACCCGGCTCCTGATTTTCCGATATTGCCGGTAAGTATTGCAAGCGATAATATACACCGGATAGTCTGCCCCCCGTTCAGGTGTCTCTGAAGTCCGTATCCGGGAAGGAATGTAACCGGACCTTCCCTGCCAATTATAGTGGCAAGGTCTGTTATGTCTGAAGCAGGAATGCCTGTTATTTTCTCAGCATCTTCAGGTGAAATATTCAGCGATTTTCTAAATTCATCAAATCCTTTAACATGATTACTGATAAACGGGAGATCAATTAGTTTCTTTTCTATGAGGATTGATGCGATTGCAAGTGCAAGGGCTCCATCGGTTCCGGGTGCCGGACTATACAGAATATCAGCTTTATCGGCAGTAGGGGTTCTGACCGGATCGATAACAACTACTTTACACCCTTTCTCCTTTGCTTTTGCTATAAATGCAATCTCCTGAATATTTGTTTCAGCAGGATTTTTGCCCCAGATAATTATTGTTTTTGCATTTTCAAGGTCCCACGGGACGTTGTGTTTGACCGATCCCATAGTTAATCTGACAGCTTCAAGCCCGGCAGGCCAGCATAAATTGCCGTAAGTTGTTGTTGCTCCCCCGAAAGCTTTCCAGAATACAGAACCAATGTCATTTGTTAGTCCCGACATTCCGCTTCCTTTGTACCAGAGAATGCTGTGAGCACCATGTTTTTCTCTGATACTGATCAGCTTATCAGCAATTATACTCAGAGCATTCCCGGTCGAAATTTGCCGAAAAGCACCATCAGCACTTCTTATCAGAGGGTAAATGATTCTGTCGGGGGAATGAAATCTTTCTATATACGAAAGGCCTTTTATACAGGGACCCTCAGGAGTTGCACGATTCTCACTAAATGGAAGTATTCTCCTGATTCTATTATTTTCAACCTGTACCCTGAAGGAACAGGTGCTATAACAGTTTCTTGGACAAGCTGTTATGAATTCTTCCATTTAATCCAATGGTGCATCAAGAGATACATTGCTTATTTCAAGCGTTTTGTTAGGGATGCTTTTTATGAAAACTTCATAGGTTATTTTTGCCTGGCCAATATATGTCATTGCATTATAATCAACAACCCCTGTAGTAAACAGTTGTCCATTTACAGTTGCTTTAATTTCTGCTTTCGGGAATGCTTTCTCAAACCGGAAGTATTCTGAAGTTCCTCCTGCAGGAATATTACCGAGGGTATCTATACCTCCTGAAGTATTAACAATGACCATTGTGAACGGCAAATCGGAAAGATTTTTTACTCTTACATCAGTCGGGCCTTCAGGATCAAATTTCGTCTTCTTACATGCTGCAATTGAGACTGCAATGATCAATACAATAATTATCTTTTTCATAGCCTGAATGATTAGTGATACATCTGTTAATTTGACCTGAAATATAACAAATTAGTTGCAAACAGGCTAAATAATACTGAGACTATTTACCGGTACCCACCCTTTATTTCCATCAGAAAGACGTATTTCATACCACTCGCCTACTTCATCCTCGATTGTTACTTTGGTACCATCATGAAGTACGAAAAGGTCAGTTCCGCTGTTGTCCGGTGAACTTTTCCCGCTGACTAAAGGACTGATTATTATTGCTCTGTGGCTATCGTAAACAAGATTTTTATTTCTCAGGGCAAAGGAAAGTGAAGATAATGAGAGAAGGAGAAAAAGCATTGCCAGCCAGAATCCAAGTACCTTGAATCTGTATCTGGAGGTGTAAATATAGAGGGAAAGCAATAATAGTGAAAGTACGAAACAAACAATACTAAACACTGACCAGGTATTAGCCGCCACAATAAGCGAAATGTAATTGTACCATCTCACAAAAAAGAGTTCAGGTATCTCCTGAAACCGGTCAACAATAAGAGTACGGGCAATCTGGAGATTATAGTTGATATTCTCATCTGAAGGTTTGAGAAGCCAGGCCCGCTCAAAAAACAATATTGCTGACGGGATATTATTCAATTTAAAATATGCATTACCTATATTGTAATTCAGGTTTGCTGAACGGTAACCTGTATTATACAGATCAAGCCAGTAATTTAGAGCTTCCTGATAATTACCTGAAGAAAAAGAAGTTAGTCCCTGGTCAAACTTATCCTTAACTGTATCCTGAGATGATGCAACCTGTGACAACAGTGAAGTAAATGCAATGATTACAATATATCTTAGAATGGCTTTCATTGTTTAACCTATTGAGTTTTCAACTGACTTAATGAAGCGGGTTGCACCTTCAAATATCGATTCAGCCTCTGTCCCTGATGAGGATGGCGAGAACCTGGCAAATTCGCAGGTATCAAGAATCTGATTCAGGTTCTTTATTCTATCATCATTTATTCCCTTCTCATTAAGTGTAGATACAGCATTTGTACGTGTAAGTTCTGATACCGGGATATTAAGTTTATCACTCAGATAGCCCCATAAAGCTTTAAGTATTTCTTCATAGAATTTGTCCATCTCCCTGTTCTTAAGACAGACTGAGGCAGAATGAAGTCTCTTTACAGCAACCTTTCCGGCCTTTCTGTTTCTCACCAGCGACAGGTCAGAATTCCTTCTGACGTGTTCTCTTCTCAGAAACAGAACCAGAAAGAAAGCGAAGATTGTAAAAGCGTAAGCACTGTAAAATGCTCGCGATGAAGTCAGTAGCACATTGGGTCTGGTCAGTTTGCCTGGATCAGTTTTAATGAACCTTATATCTTTGCCCAAATACTTCACATCTTCTTTAGAAACACCTCCGTATACAGTTATCCCTGTATTCTGCTCATCCCCTTTTCTGGCATGAAAATGAAATTCTGATGTTGTAAGTGTTTCATACTTTCCTGTTGAAATATTGAAGTATGAATATGTTACAGGTGGTATTTTAAAATCACCATAATGTCGCGGAATAAGCAAATATTCAAAAGTCTTCTGACCGGATGACCCATCTGATCCGTTTTTAATTGATTCTGAAACCTTAGGATCGTAATTTTCTATATCAGGTGGCAGTTTAAGCAGAGGTGTGGGAGCTATCTTGAGATTTCCGCTTCCGTTTATCGTTATTTTCAGAGTTACTGCATCATTAACATTTACCGAATCCTTATCCAATGTTGCTTTGAGGTTGAGCTTACCCACTATGCCTGAAAAATCAGCAGGTTTGGTTCCGGGCAAAGGTTTCACTTTAACTTTTAGAGTCTGACTTGCAATTGCTTTAGGCACAGTCTGATACTGTGTAAAAAAATCACCAAAAAATGGATCTGACTGCGCAGATTTTTGCTGAATAAGCACCGAAAGCTGCACGGGATCAATAGTTATTTCACCTGTAATCTGAGGATACAGAAGAAACTGCTGGACTATTCCGGTCCCGTAAATAGCACCATTTACAGTTTCCTGCTGAAGAGAAGTTAATGGTGGTGTCTCAATATCAGTTTTAAGGAAACCGTTGAATGAGGGGAATTTTATTTCGTTTATACCTGAAAGATTGACCTTTGTGAATAATTTCACAGTAGCAACTATATGTTCACCCAGATATACCTCTTTTCTGTTAAGGGACAGGTTTACAAAGACATCACCTCCTGATGAGCTAATACCTTCATTATCAGTCTTTGAAGTATTGCTCTGAGTAGCAATCTGATTAGGTGAAGCACTTGATATTACTTCAATGTACATTGAATCTGACCTGTACTCTTTGTTTTTCAATGTAAACACAGCAGGCGGAATCACAAACTTACCTGCATTAACAGCCTGCAGGTAATAAACATAGGTATAGGATGTCTGGGTTGACATTCTGTTATTAATTATCTGCGTACTTGAACTGTAAGATTTTTGCGGACCCATTAACTTGACAAATCCCGTAAACGGAGGAAATGCAACTTCCCCACCTCCGGCATTTACGGTCCACATAACACTGAACTGCTGTCCTGCTGTCACAACCGCAGGATATTCAGCTTTCAGCACAATATCCTGAGCCATTATGCTGGCAGATATTATGATTAAAAGCTGAATTAGAAGTGCCTTTTTCATTTTAACTGTTCAAATTACCAGTTTTTAACTGTTTTAACCTTTGCTTTGGCAGCTTTTGCAAGTTTAACTTTTTCCTGAACATTCTTTTCATCATTTGCCAGAGCGTTCAGAAGTCTTTGTGCATCGTCTTTCGAGATTCCCTGTTGCTGTTGCTGCTCCTGTTGTTTTTTATCCTGCTCGTCCTTTTTATCCTGATCTTTCTGCTGATCCTGATCTTTATCGTCCTGCTTTTGCTGATCCTTATTATTGTCTTCTTTATCCTGGTCCTTATTATCCTTATTCTGCTGCTGTTGCTGTTGCTGTTGCTGAAGCAGATCCTGAGCATAGGCCAGATTGTATTTTGCCTCTTTACTGTTTGGGTTCAGTTTAAGGGAGTTTTTATATGCTTCAATGCTCTCCTCTATTTTCTTTGCCTGCAGCAGCGAGTTGCCAAGATTATAGAAGCCCGCAGATTTCTTATCCTTGTCTTCATTGAGATTAATGTTCTCAATAAACTGTTTGCCTGCGTCTTCAAATTTGTTTTGTTTATAAAGCGCATCACCTATGTTAAATACTGCGTCAGGCGACTTCTTATTATCATCTATTGCTTTCCTGTATAAAATTTCTGATTCTGAAAAACTATCTTTTCCATACTCCCTGTTCCCCTGTCTGATGTATTTTTTATCAGCCTGGGCATTAACCGGAACAGATAATATCAGTAACAGGCTGCTCATCACAACCATGCAGGACCTTTTGTTTGATATAAATGATTTTGATATCATTTCCGGAACAATATATTAAACCTTAAATTTAAATAATCTTATGTCAGCCAGTTTTCTGTTTTTCCTGTCCATAATGAGAAAGTCGAACAAAAGCAGAAAAACGGCCAACGCTGCAAAGATCTGGAACTGATCATTATATTCCGTATACATAGTACTTTCGAGTTCCTGATCTTTCATCTGTCTTATCTCGCTGAATATTTCATCCAGTCCTATATTTGAGTTGCTTGCCCTTACATATGTTCCGTTGGCACTTAATGCAACTTTCTTCAGGATATCCTCATCAAGTTTTGAAATTACTGTATTACCCTCAACATCTTTAAGAAAATCCCTTCTGCCGTTTATTATCACCCTCACCGGTACACCTTCTACTGATCCTATTCCGATTGTATGGATTACGATACCAGCTTTCGACGCCTCTTCTGCCATCTTAACCGGATCATCTTCATGATTTTCTCCATCGGTAATAATAACAAGTGCTTTGCTTTTGTCCTCTCCCGGACTAAACGATCTCATCCCCAGGTTTATTGCAGCTCCTATTGCAGTACCCTGTTTTGGCACCATATCGGGATTAATAGTTGAAAGGAACATCTTAGCTGAAATATAGTCCGTTGTTACCGGTATCTGAGTATATGCATCACCTGCAAAAACGATAAGTCCTATTTTATCATTGCTCAGATCATCAACCAGTCGCGAAATTGCCTGTTTGGCCCTGGTAAGTCTGTCGGGCTGTATATCTTCAGCAAGCATCGAGTTGCTGACATCAAGTGCGATTATTACCTCAACACCCTGTTTTTTTACATCTTCAAGTTTTGACCCGAACTGGGGTCTTGAAAGCATGATAACTGCAGCAACGAAAGCAACAGACTGAAGTATAAACTTTATAAGGGGCCTTGATTTTGACATTTCCGGAACAAGAGTACCGACCAGTTCGATTTTTCCGAGTTTCTTTAGAGCCCTTTTCTTCCTTATATCATTAATAATATACAGCAATACAATTACCGGAAGCATAAGCAACAAGTACAGGAAATCCGGGTTTGCAAATCTGAACAACTGCATATAATATCCTCTATGTAAGGTTTTTAAATAAAGTATTTCTGATCAGTATTTCGAATGCAAGAAGACAGAACGCAATCAGTGCAGGAATAAAATATTTCTCTTCCTTCCTGTTGAACTGTCTTACATCAATTTTCGATTTTTCAAGCTTATCGATTTCATTATAAACCTGTATAAGCTTATCATTATCAGTAGCTCTGAAGTATTTGCCACCAGTAGTCTCTGAGATTTCCTTAAGTACTGCTTCATCTATCTCAACAGGCATATCCTGATATTGAATTCCATATGGAGTCTGAACCGGATAAGGCGCCATTCCCTGTGTACCAACACCTATTGTGTAAACTCTTATTCCATAGGTCTTTGCAATACCGGCAGCAGTTACCGGTGCTATTTCGCCTCTGTTGTTTACACCGTCTGTAAGGAGTATAATGACCTTGCTTTTTGCTTCAGAATCTTTTATCCTGTTTACAGATGTTGCCAATCCGTTTCCTATAGCTGTTCCATCTTCAATCATTCCACTCTGAATCTCACGCATCAGGTTAATCAGCACCGCATGATCTGTAGTAAGAGGGCATTGAGTAAAACTCTCACCGCTAAAAACAACCAGCCCAATACGGTCGTAAGGTCTTCCTGAGATGAATTCTGTTGCAACATTCTTTGAAGCTTCAAGCCTGTCGGGCCTGAAATCACGTGCAAGCATACTGCCTGAAATATCGAGTGCCAAAACTATATCAATTCCTTCAGTGGATATATCCTGAAACCGGTCTGTTGCCTGTGGACGGGCAAGGATAACAATAAGTAATGCGATTGCTATAGTTCTGAAAGCAAACAGTATATGCCGCAGATAATACCTGAAGGTTATTCCTGCTTTTGCAAAAGGATCCAATCCCGGCACTCTAAGTGAAGCGTTTGCTTTCTGCTGTTTAAAAATATAGAAAGCTACTATTAAAGGTATTACTATCAGAAGATAGAGAAAAAGAGGCTCGGCAAATGTTATTCCTTTCATACCTTTCCCTCCTCTGCTTTATTTGTCACCGATGTGTCTTCTGCAACAACCACTTCTTCTTTTGTGGCCTGAACAAAGCTCCAAGAATTCTGAAAATGTATATCATTCTCAGCCGGTTCCGGATTGTACTTGGCAAATTTTACCAGGTCTGCCCCGCTTAGAATTGTTTTGAGCTGATTATATAAGGCATCTTTCTTAAATCCGGTTCTAACAAGTGCATCGAGTGTTTCGGCAGTTGTTAGTTCAAGAGAGAAAACTTTGTATCTGTTTTCAAGGTATTGTCTCAGTATCTCAGTAAGCCTTGTATAGTAAAGTTTTATCTCCCCTTTCTGCCAGACCTGATCGTCTCTTAATCTTTCCAGTTCGCGGAAAGCAATTATATGAGCGGGCTCGATGTTAATAATTTCTTCTGCGCCTGTTTCTTTCCTGCGGAATTTTTTTATCAATCTTAATCCATACCAGATTAGTGCTGCAAGCAAAGCAGCAGCAAGCACCCACGGTATAATTTCCCCGATTGTTACCGGGGCCCTGTATGGACTTATTATATCATATATTTTTGCCGTTGAATCGGCCGGAGCAATCTTAACTCTCATCACCTCCAGTTGTGAATAGTCAGAATAAAACCGCTTTATACCCTCCTCATTTTTTAATTCGGCATATACAGGTGGAACCTGATAATAGCCAGAATCAAAAGAAGTTACAAGGTATTTTTCAGTAATCTTTATTCTTCCATCATCACTTTGAGCAGTATCAAATAAAGGTCCTGATAAAATTTCAATATTTTTCATCAGGGAATCCTTAAATACAGGAAGTGTTAGATTCAGACCGGCAGGTTGTTCAACTGTGACAGTATATTTAATCTGATCACCAATATATATACGTGCTGAATCGAATGCTGAAGTAACAGTTACGTTCTGACTGAATAAAGCCGTTGTAACTGACAATAAAAATGATATGTTTAAAACCAGTCTCTTCATATTCTTATCTGCTCTCAAACAGTTTAATAAGTGGTTTTACATAATCAAGATCAGTTCTCAGCTCTGAAGAGTCTACACCACATCTTTTAAAAATATTCCTGATCATCAGTATATGTGCTTCCCACCAGTCGTTGTATGCCTTCCTTGTGGCTTTCGAAGAGGTGTCGACCCATTTCTCATACCCGGTCTCAGCATCAGCAACCTTTATAAGACCCATATCAGGGATAGCTGTCTCGGCAGGATCATAAATCTTTAAGGCAACTATATCATGTTTGTTCGATGCTATTCTTAATGCTTCTTCAAAATCAGGAACAATGAAGTCGGAAATAATAAAAGTAGTGGACCTCTTTTTGATTGCATTTGTGAGAAAACGCAAAGGCTCATCAAGGTTTGTCTTTCTGCTCTCCGATTTGAAGTCAAGAAGTTCCCTTATAATTCGCAGGATGTGTTTTCTGCCTTTCTGCGGCGTAATAAACTTTTCAACCCTGTCGGAAAAGAAGATAACACCGATTTTATCATTGTTAAAAATCGCTGAAAATGATAGTACAGCAGCTACTTCAGTCATCAGGTCTCTTTTGTAACTTACTGATGTACCGAAATTTCCTGATCCACTTACATCGATGAGAAGCATTACAGTTAACTCCCTCTCCTCTTCAAAAACTTTAACGTAAGGGTGGTTAAAACGGGCTGTAACATTCCAGTCAATACTTCTTATATCATCACCATATTGATATTCACGAACCTCGCTGAATGCAATTCCTCTTCCTTTAAAAGCGCTGTGATACTCTCCCGCGAAGATATGCCTGCTCAGTCCCCGGGTTTTTATCTCAATTCTCCGTACTTTCTTTAATAATTCAGTTGCTTCCACGTTACAACAGATTATTTAAGTGGTTTTATAGTGATAACAGAAGACCATTGTTCATCCTTTATTTCAATCAGATAATCAATTCCATTCCTTCTGTCGACCCAAGTGTTCTCACCGTTCTTTTTTAAGGTGGTGTTGAACTCTTTAACTTTTTCAGCTTTTGTAACTGAATCGCAGATAATCCTTATGCTCTTGCATATTGAATCGGTTCCCAGAAAGAACAATAGGGTCTGAGTCTCTGAATTATCAGTGTATTTCAGATAGTTAAATCTATCATTATTAACCTTGTTGAAACTCATATTTGCTTTATTGTCTTTCATATACTTTCTTATTTCAAAGTCTTTATACCCAATAAGATTCTGTCCTGACAAAAAAACAGAAATAGTTAAAAACGTAAAGAGTAAAAAGATTCTCATAAAAAATAAACTATGGGACCTCAACAACGTTGAGAATCTCAGTAATAATATGATCCTGAGTAATATTTTCTGCTTCAGCCTCATAAGTAAGACCTATCCTGTGCCTCATTACATCAGCGCAAATGGTTCTGATGTCCTCGGGAATAACATATCCTCTTCTCCTTATAAATGCAAAAGCCTTGGCTGCCAGCGACAGATTTATGGAAGCTCTGGGAGAAGCTCCATATGAGATCATGCTCTTAAATTTAGGCAACCCGAATTTTTCAGGGTACCTGCTGGCAAAGACAATATTGAGGATATAGTTCTCGATTTTCTCATCCATATATACCTCTCTCACAACATTTCTGGCTCTGGATATATCATCTACTTTAAGGATACTGCTGGCTTTTGGAAAATCTTTTGCCAGGTTTTCCCTGATGATCAGCTTTTCCTCCTCAATTGAAGGATAATCTATAATGACCTTCATCATGAACCTGTCGATCTGAGCCTCAGGAAGAGGATAAGTTCCCTCCTGCTCAATGGGATTCTGTGTTGCCAGAACAAGAAAAGGTTCTTCCAGTTTAAATGTTGATTCACCGATAGTTATCTGTCTTTCCTGCATTGCTTCGAGCAAAGCGCTCTGGACTTTTGCAGGAGATCTGTTTATTTCATCAGCCAGAATGAAATTTGCGAATACCGGTCCTTTCTTAACAATAAACTCTTCCTTTTTCTGACTATAGATCATAGTACCGATAAGGTCAGCAGGAAGCAGGTCGGGCGTAAATTGTATTCTGCTGAATTTGGCATCAATAATCGATGCCAGCGATTTTATAGCAAGTGTCTTTGCCAGTCCGGGAACTCCTTCAAGGAGGATATGCCCGTTTGCCAGAAGTCCGATTAACAGGCTATCGGTCAGATGTTTCTGTCCGACAATAACCTTATTCATCTCCATTCTGATTATGTCTACAAAGGCACTCTCCTTTTCAATTTTCTCATTTAAAACTCTGATGTCAGCAGTTTGCTCCATAGCTAAAAAATTTAAGTAGCAAATATAGTAAATCGTATATCAATTCTTATCCTGAAGTTGTGATCAAAAATTAACGTACAAAAGAAGCATAGCTAAATATAATAAAGTGTTAACAAGGTTTTAAACTTTTGTTAAAAGAATACTCTTGTTGCTGTTAAATAAATAACAATAAAAGTGCTGAAAACATTTAACCACAAAGGGCACTAAGGAATCACTTAAAATTATAAAGAGCCGATGACTATTGGAACATTTTTATTCTTTGTGCCCTTTGAGTCTCCTTTGTGCACTTTGTGGTTAAAAAGAAACTAAATAAAATTATTGCTGCTCTATTGTTAAAGGGTTCCAGTCAAAATCGCCCCGCACCGAGCTTCGGACTAACAGTATCAGAACCAAAGGGATAATTGCCATTTCAAATGACTGAGGCAGAATAAAATGAATAATAAGGAAGATCGCTGAGATATAAAATACTATTCTGAACCAGATGCTCTTTCCGATATTAAGAAATATGGAAAACAGGGCTGGCAGAATGAATGGATTGAGCCAGAGAATGTTAAGGTTCCATTTCATTTGCTGGTGATCTGTGAAAAAGTTAAAGAAGATCATAAGTATTGCAAGCACAGAGTAGATAAAGAAAACTAAGATATCAAGAATATTATTTGCCTTCAGACTCTTAACAAGCGTTGAAAATATAAGAATTATTATCAGAAGAAATGTAAAAACAACAGCCGGGGAGATTAAGAAATTACTTTTCACTACCGGCGGCTCAAAATCGATTATCGTCTGTGGATTCTGAAGCAATGGAATCATTTTTCCTGATCTGTTTACAACAGCCTGTGACAATTCTTCTTTCATATCAAGCGGAAGAAACATCCTGTCGCGATATACAGCCGGTTTATCACCGGGAGAACCCATTATAAGGTTTATTCCAAACTGCAGCCAGGGATAGGGAGCCTGATATTTACCAACCATTTCCCTGAAAGTGGGAAGGTTTTCAGGTTCAACAGGCGGATATAAAAGCTTAGCTCCGACCGATTTTTCAAATAGATCCCTTATCCTTGTTGAACAGTCATCATAAAAGAAATCATACCGGTACCTGGAATTCACCGGTTTCAGATTTTCATAGATAAGGCTTAACAATTCAGCTTTCTCATGTGGTTCAAGGTTAACAATCTGGGATAATACATATCTCTTCTCATATAAATACATTTGAAGAAATGAATCAGTAGATTGAGCTATTACCATATATTCCAGTCTGCCTTTTGCAAATTTCCAGGCAAAATTTGTTGTACTAAAATCGAATACACCCCAGTTATAAACAATGTCAGTATTCTTTTCCGGAATTACAACCCTCAGGGCACTATGTCCGTAAATTGAATATGTTTCAGTACCGGGACCGCAGGTTAAAAGATAAACTGTTGTATCTTTAGCCTGTTGGGCGAAAAGACCGGGAAGGTATATCAGGCCAAGTAATAAGCTTATTATGAGTTTCTTTTTCATCCTGTAAACTTAAGAGATTTTTATCATATTTCAATAATGGTCAGAATCGTTTTATTCATAACATTCCTGTGTTTCTCATATCCTGTTTTAGCGAAGGATGGCAGGCTTGTTATAAACAATATTACAATTTCAGGTAATAACAAGACAAGGTCAAATATTATTGTCCGTGAACTTACCTTTAATGTCGGAGATACAATAGTTGGTAATGATCTGGAGAGACATACCAGCCGTTCAAGGGAGAATATACTGAATACTTCACTTTTTAATTATGTCACAATAAATACCCTGATTAATTCAGAGAACAGAGTTGATGTTATTATCAATGTTGAGGAGCGCTGGTATTTCTGGCCGGCGCTTATATTTAAATATGAAGACAGAAATTTCAGTGCATGGCTGAGAGCGAAGGATCTATCGAAAACCAAGTATGGTTTTTCAGTTGAAAAATTTAATTTTCTGGGAAGAAAACAGAATCTGAGGGTATCATTTCTGTTTGGCTATGCAAAGCAATTTGAAATGTCGTATAAGAATATCGCATTAGACAGGAACAGAAGACATTTCATAGGTGCAATGACCGAAATTTCAAGGCAGGATGAAATGATATTCGATACAAAATTTGACGAACCAGTTCTATTCAAAAGCACTTTTCAGCCTGTATTTGAGAGGAATAAGTATACAATAAATTATACTTTCCGGCCCTATCTGAATGATTTTCATAATCTTTATATTAACTATTTTGAATATAAAGTATCTGACACCATTCTTAAGCTTAATTCAGATTTTCTTGGAAAAAATATAAGTGAGATGGAGTGTTTTACTATCGATTACGTATATACTAAAGACAAAAGAGATATAAAGGCTTATCCGTTAAAAGGGTATTATTTTGAGCTTCTTGCCGGACAGACTTTTTCTCATCCTGTTTCAAAGAACTCATTTTCATCAACAGTCATTATACCCAATTATTATAGGTTTTTTGAGATTAGCAGCAGATTTCATTATGCTTCCAATCTTACTCTTAAGTTATCGTATAACAGCACTAATTCGTATTTCTATTCAAGATCTCTGGGATATATTTACAATCTTCACGGCTTTGAGTACAATACTATTGAAGGAGAACATTTCATCATCTTTAAAAATCTTGTTAAATTCACTCTCTTAAAACCAAAAGTTACTGAATTGACATTCCTGCCCTTAGCAAAATTTAACAAAATACACTATGCTGTTTATATAAATCTGTTTACTGATTGCGGCTATGTATCAAGCAAATACGCATCACCAGAGAATGACTATTCTAACAAATTTCTTTACAGCGGCGGTATTGGACTTGATCTTGTTACTTATTATGACAAAACATTACGTGCCGAATATTCAGTAAACGGATTTGGGAAAGGGGGATTTTATTTTCATCTTACAGCACCTATTAATAAATGAAACCATAATACAATATAATAATGAAAAAGATATTCATCATTTTTTGCATTTCAATGCTCGCCATGAGTGCTGAGCTGTTGTCACAGAACAATCGCAAAACTGTCGTTACTATAAAGAATGATCAGTTTTTTATTAACGGCAAACCGACATATGAGAAACGTTATTGGAATGGATTGAAAATTGAAGGCCTTCTTATGAATTCCAGAATGGTTCAGGGAATATTCGATGACTCTAATCCTGAGACTATTAAAAACTGGAACTACCCTGATTCAAAGAAGTGGGATCCCGACCGCAATACCAATGAGTTTCTTGCCAACATGGAAAAGTGGCGCAGTTATGGTCTGCTCTCATTTACAATCAATATGCAGGGTGGCAGCCCCTTCGGATACTCTTCTGCCCAGCCCTGGAATAATTCAGGTTTCAAAGAAGACGGGTCTTTGAAAATTGAGTATCTGAATCGTCTTGAGAAAATTCTGAATAAAGCAGATGAATTAGGTATGGTTCCTATAGTCGGGTATTTTTATTTCGGACAGGATGAAAGACTCAGTGATGAAAAAGCTGTTATAAATGCTGTTAACAATATGACAGAATGGCTTTTAGACAAAAGATATAAAAACATTCTTGTAGAAATTAATAATGAATGTAATGTCGATAAATATGATCACGAGATACTTAAGCCACAGAGAGTCCATGAACTTATTGAGTTAGCTAAACGGAAGGAAAAGAATGGGTACAGGTTATATGTTGGTACAAGCTACGGAGGAGGATTTATTCCGCTGCCAAATGTTGTCGTCTCTTCCGATTTCATTCTTTTACATGGCAATGGCGTATCTGATCCGGATAGAATTCTGACTATGGTTGATAAGACAAGACAAGTTCAAGGATATACTACCAAACCAATACTTTTTAATGAAGATGACCACTTTAACTTTGAAAATGAGAATAACAACTTCACTGCATCTGTAAAAAAATATGCATCATGGGGATACTTCGACTACAGGATGAAGGATGAGACTTATGTTGATGGATATCAGAGTGTTCCTGTTGACTGGGGTATTAATTCTCAAAGAAAAAAAGGTTTCTTCAACCTTTTAAAAGAGATAACAGGCACTAATTAAGTAATTGTCTTTGCATGCTACTCACTTTTTGCTAGTTTTATGCCCTTAAACAATTGGATTAATAAAATATTTATCAAATGAAAAAGATTTCAGTAATAATCATTGTATTGTTGTCGCTGTCGATCATAAGTTGCAAGACTCAGGATACTTTTCCGATTACCGACCTTCATGTACACCTTAAAGGCAAACTCACAATTGAAGATGCAGCGAAAAAATCAGTTGCCGAGAATATTCAATATGGAATAGCAGTTAATTGCGGTGTTGGTTTCCCTATTCACAATGATAGTCAGATCGACTCAGTTCTGGCTACTTTTACAGGCTATCCGCAGTTTTATTTGGCCATGCAGGCTGAAGGAAGAGAATGGGTAAATACCTTTTCAAAAGAATCAAGGGATAAATTCGACTATGTTTTTACTGATTGTATGACATTTACAGATGAGAAGGGCAGACGTAACCGGATATGGATGAAAAATGAAACATGGATTGATGATGAGCAGCAATTTATGGACTATATGGTCAACACACTGGTTACAATCTTAAATACAGAGCCAATAAATATCTATGTTAATTCTACTTTCCTGCCTGAACAGATGGCTGACAGATATGATATGTTCTGGACTCCGGAGAGAATGGACAAGGTGATTAAGGCTGCCAAAGAGAATAATATAGCCATTGAGATAAACAACAGATATAAAATACCCTCTGCAGCGTTTATTAAAAGAGGCAAGGCCGCAGGTGTGAAATTTACCGTTGGAACAAACAATGCTGACGAGAATTTTACGGGTGCTGAATATGCTCTGGCTATGATAAAGGAGTGTGGTCTGACACAAAGTGATTTCTATCTGCCTGTAAAAAAGGTCAGATAATACAAAGCAATTATTTAAAACAGGAAATTTGGAAAGTTTTGATCTTGCAAGAGTACTTAAGTTTCTTCCAGGAATAGTAATCGGATTGACTGTGCATGAGTTCTGTCATGCATGGGTTGCACATCTTTGTGGTGATTCAACTTCGAAAGATCAGGGCAGGGTTACACTGAATCCTCTGAAACACATTGACTGGATGGGTTTTGTATTTCTTATTTTTGCCGGATTTGGATGGGCCAAGCCGGTACAGTTCGATGAAGGGAATCTCAGAAATCCAAAGTATGATGTAATAAAGATTGCACTGGCCGGACCATTATCTAATGCTGTACTTGCAATGATCCTTTCGGTTATATTTTCTATTGTATCCTCATTTTTACCTGCATATCAGACGGCCGGAATGCAGATCTTATCTGAAGTATTTATTTACGCAATCTATATCAACTGGGGACTTTTTATTTTCAACCTTATACCATTGCCCCCACTCGACGGGTCGCATCTTGTCTTCTATCAGTTAAGAAGGTTTCCTGCTTTGTATGACGGACTATACAAATATGGTTCCCTGCTCCTGTTCGGATTACTTATTGCAACAGCAATTACCAAAATTAACTTTCTGCCTATCTGGCCTGCTATTAAATTCCTGGGTGAAGGCTTTCTTTCGCTGGTTGGATATTAGTAGAATGCCAATACAAGGATGTTGATTTTAGAATTGCAAAAGATCAAACAGTCTGGAATTTCCTGAAGTCAGCCAGTCTCTTTCTTTGTCTAAAAAGAAATCCGGCAACTTGCAGGGAGTCAGTGCATATTTATTTCTGATTATTCCAAGAGTAATTTCATCAGTGCATCTGATGTATATCTCATTATCACGATAAAGAAAGCCGATGCTTTTCTTATTGATATGACTAAGGTCAGTACTAAGAAATTTCTGGAACACATTCCAGATTTCGATCAGCTTATATGTTTCCATCTGTTCAGGTTTAATTCGATAAGGTAAAGCTACGGATAAACCTGACCAATCCTAATATTTGATCAGTTGTTTGATATAGAACTGTTTTCCTGGAGGCAAGATATTTTGCAGCGTTCGTGCCTACAATGTGAAATGTTTTAAGTTAAATGATACATATACAAAAAAAAAGAGAGACAGGTTAGTGTCTCTCTTGTGATTCCGGAGCGACTCGAACGCTCGACCCACAGCTTAGAAGGCTGTTGCTCTATCCAACTGAGCTACGGAACCCTT
>JFJP01038995.1_pt1 | contig 22377 bp, 17 predicted proteins | sample 431651 | NCBI WGS metagenome assembly JFJP01 (sample SAMN02602958, study PRJNA72255) | Microbial mat metagenome, whole genome shotgun sequencing project. | biome: fresh water; feature: sink hole; material: water; isolation source: purple microbial (photo- and chemosynthetic) mats found in...
AAGCTTTGGACATCGGCTTTTTTCAGAAAGACTCTGAACAAATTCAATGAGGGCGGCATTAAACTCATGATGGCCGATGATATGTATAAACTAAAAGAATCAGAGAAAGGTCTCTTTCATAATAAGATTTGGATTTTTGATGAAGAAATTGCCATTGTCGGCGGTCAAAACATCGTGAACAGTGCCAACAACTCAACCGGATTCAACCACTGGAACAAAGACACTGATGTGTTGATTGAAGGTCCAATGGTGACTGATGTTTTAAAAGAATATAACGTGCTTAAAAAACGCTATGACAAAAGATTCTTTGACCACAAGAATAGACAGTTTAACCTGGATACAGGTGTGACTGCTGAAGCCTACGACGCCATCATTGCTAAAAAACTTGCTGACGAAAGAGCGCAAGGATTGAGAGGTCAGGAGAACTATGAGAAGTGGTTTTCAAACCGTGAGACGGCCACTAACGGTGCTTGCCGCTTTGTGATCCAGGGACCACAGAAAGATAAAAATGCGATCTCAAAAGCTTATGTCAAAGTGGTGGACGCGGCTCAAAACCACATCTACTTCGTGTCTCAGCATATCGAATACGATACTTCTCTTCCAGAAGGCCAGGCGTCTTGGGAGACAGAAATTTATAAGTCCCTCTTTAAGCGTGGTGACGCTGGTGTTAAAATTGACCTGATCGCCAACGGAATTGATGGTGGTTTTGCTGAAATCGGCCAGAACATCACAGCAGGTAAAAAGAGTGAACGTCGCCTTAAACATCTTGAGAAAAAATTTGCCCGTCAGGAAAAACGCGGCGAAGAGCCTGGAACATTCATGTCGCGTCTTAGTGCAAAACTCGGACTCAAGAGCACAAAACAGTTCGGCCCATACTTAGATAAAGCTTCTCAAGAGGACAATTTTACCGCTTGGATGCACTTTCAATACGTCCATTCTAAGACTATGTTGATTGATAACATCATGGCGTCAGTGGGAAGTTTTAACTTTGAGCCTTACTCAGCTGAGAAAAGTCACGAGTCTACAGTACTTTGCTACGACCAACGCCTGGCGCAAGAGCTTAAGGCCGACAATATCCGCGACATCGTAAACTCTACTCCAGTCTTCCCGTTAACCATGGTTAATGAATAACATACTCCGCCTGATATAATTTTCCTTGAGCCCCCCTGTCGGGGGGTAACCAAGGAAGGTTATGTCGAAAATCATTGTTCTGTTTCTAGTTCTCTTTACACACGCCCACGCCTCTCCCTTATTCAAAACGGATGACTGTCATCCGCAGATAACTAGTGCCTGTCCTTTGGACGCCTATGCACAGAATGCTGGTTGGTTTAATCGCCTTCGCCACAATTTTGTCATCAGCTATCAAGGCCTCAAGGATTATTACCAGCACGTGTCTCAGGGAATGATTTATGAAAATCCTGAAATGTATGAACTACAAAACTCTGCTTATCAGGCACTCACCAATCAATCGCGCCAGCACCTAACCTTCATGGTGGATTTTGATAAAAAAGTCATCACACCCATCCAGGATCTTTCTGCTGAATCAGCTTCAAAACTTTTTCGTTTTGATAATCAGCTTTTCAATCACACTATGGGCGAAAATGATTTCATCAAGAGTAAGACCAAATACTACAACCTCACTCGCTTTAACCGGACGTCACTGCGCTTTAACCGTGAAATCCTACTTCTCTCAGACTGGACTTCACTTATTCATCCTCCCATTTTTAAAGTGGAAGATATTCAGCTCACAAATTCAACCAATGAGTCAGTCTTTCGACGCAAAGAATATCACATGGAGATGGATGCCGAGACTCAAACCGAACTGACTCAAGGAAATGAGCTTAAGCTATTTGTGAACAACGCTTCTTATACAGAGAAAATTCGACTGGTCCAAAATGCTAAAAAGTATGTTTTTGTGGCGGTGATGTCTTTTGCTTCAAGCAAGGAATCAAACCGTTTAATCAATGCACTGGTAGAAAGAGCTCAGGCCGGTGTGGACGTCAGAGTAATCATGGAAAAAGTCTGGACCTTGATCTCATTTAAAAAGACGCTCGCAGCCCTCAAGGCAGGTGGAGTAAAGGTTGTTCTGTCAGATGATCTGATTCGTTTTGGAAGAAACCAGTCCCTCTTTCACTCAAAATATTTCGTCATTGATGGCCAAGTCGGCATCATGGGCGGACAAAACCTGGTTGACCGAAGTCACAAGGCTTCAGGCTACAATCACTTTAACAAAGACACTGATGTACGAGTCATTGGCCCCACGGTGACTGATCTTTTAGAAGACTACATCAAGTTGTGGCAGAGATTCTCTCGTCAGGACTTCCCTGCTTCTTATAAATTAGAAGTACTTGAACAAAAAGCGGCCCAGAGACAAATTGGTAACCGTGGAAGTGAAAACTACTCAACATGGCTCAATGGTACTGCTCCCAAAGGCTTGTGCCGATTTATTTCCCAGGGGCCACATTCTGATAAATTCAAAATCAGCCGCGCTTACCTAGCGACATTTCAAAAGATGCAAAAAGATCTCATCTTCGCCAGCCAGCACATTGGTTTTGAAGAAAAGAAAGATACCATCTGGAGTTCAAGAATTTATTCAGAACTATTTGATAAGGCCCGCGCCGGTTTTCCAGTCACACTTATCACCAATGGAATTGATGGGGGCTTTCTTAAAAACGAAGCGTCTGGTCCCTTTGCCTCTTTTTTCACTAAGAAACTGAACAACATTACGGGTTACCTCAACACGGCCATGCGTCGAAACAAACTCGAGTATGTATCTAAAGTTGATAATTTTTCAGTTTGGCAGCACTTTCAATACATCCATTCAAAAGTTGCCATTGTGGACTCAGAAGTGGCCGCTATTGGAAGTTATAACTTTGAAACGTATTCTGCTGAACATAGCTATGAAACAGCTATTTTCTGCCAAGACCGTGGTTTAGTGGAAGCACTGACAAATGATCTTAGGGTGACAATTGCTAACTCGACTCCGTTGGTACTTGATTCATCTAGCCGCTAATTTCTTTTAAATGCTGGGAGCAATCATTGGCTTCCAGCACTCCTTCTACTCAAACTCAGCGTCACTAAAGGTTCCATCCCAATTCCAGTCTTCAACGTTCGGAGTGAGATCAACTGTTTTGAGAGCTTCGCCGTTGCCATCTTTAACCACCCAATTCCCATTCACTTTTCTTAAATAGATGTTGTGGTGCTGATAATTATTGGGTTTGGCGGTTAAAACTGAGAAGGTAAACTGGCCTCCGGTAGCGGCATAAATCGTGGCGCCAGAGGATTTTTTAACTATGAGGGCGGGTTTCTTCTCACCCGATTCAATGTATTCAAGCTTTTCCCCGGCCTTAAGTTCATCGAAGGTTTTAATCATGGTCTGAGATTTCTTCCCATTCACATTAAAATCAACTCTTATACCTGAAATATTTCCGCTCGCATCGGTCACAACGGAGACCTTTCCATTTCCCTGATTTTTATAGAATTTAGTCACCGTCACTCCCAAGACCTTTTGAGTCTGGGCCATGGATCCCGTAATGTTGAATGTACTTTCGGCCAATTCTTCAATTGCACTAAAAGAGCCTCCCGTTGCCTCACAGAGGTCGGAAGCGTATGCCGATGGAAGGGACAGAAGAAGCACTAGAATGAGTTTTTTCATGATCTCAGAATACCATAAACCCCATTTTTTTGACCAAGGGGGTATAAATTTTTCTGAGCTAGGGCGCCTTATTCCAGCTTCACTGCATGCATGAGCGTGTTGGCACTTGAGGTTGAGGCAATGCCAGCACCCCAAATAACCTTATTAGATGAATCGATGGTAATTTCAGAAAGGCGCATATCGGGTGTGGCCGTATTGCCAGTGAAGAAACCGTTGGTACCAAAAGAATTAATGATGGCACCAGTCCTGAGATCAAGAGAGAAGAGTTTAAAGTTCGAGCCTATATTCCCAGCGCAAATAATTTGATTTGAATAAACGGCAGTACTTCGGAGAGCCATTCCAGTAAAGGCAGGGTCAACTGATAAATCAAGAATTCCTGCAACTCCCCAAGAAGTAACCGGGACGCCCGCACTATCGAGCTTTAGGAGATAACTAAACCATTCAGTTCCTACTTTATGTTGACCCCCGACTAGAAAAACATCATCTTGTAGGACAAAATTCCGGGGATAGTTTAAGGTTCCAAGAGTGAGCGTATAAACACCACTTGTGCCCCAAGTTGTATCGACCGCACCACTCGAAGTAAGTCTAATGACGGTCGTTTTATAATCAGTTAAAATGCCTGCATGGACAGAGATTAAGATTTTACCTGAAGAATCAATAATCAGATCCCCCTCAGAAGTCGTATATTCGGAGGGGTATAAAAACGATCCTGAGCTAGCGAATGTTGTATCAAGAGTTCCATCGGCATTAAACTTTGCAACGAAATAACTCCTCACTGTTGCCACAATCGCGTAGCCCATGACTACTAATTTTCCATCTGCCAAAACTTCGCCCTTCAAAATAAAAGCTGTATTAGCAGTAGTAAAAATTGAAGCCGTACCACTCGATCCCCAGGTCGTATCTAACGTCCCATCCATATTGAGTCGCAAAATCATGCCTCTTGAATCGGCCGCACTTGTAGTCGAGCGTGAGGCGCCGAAGGCATAGATCTTGTTATCATGAACTTTAGCATCAAATATAAAATCTCTAAATCCCCATGTACCATTGTAAATATATTTACCACTGGCATTAAAGGAAGTGTCGAGAGATCCATCTGTTGTTAATCGCGCAATGAAACCATCTAAAGGGCCCGAGTCGTATGCTCTGGCGGTCGAACCAACAACAAGCAGTTTACCGTCAGGTTGGACAGTCATGCCGTAATAAGTATCTTTAAAGGTAGCAGGAGTAGCAGTGGTGTAGTCAGGGTTAATGTCAAAAGGCATGCTTGCGTCAGCATCTCCAAAACTGCCCGAACGAATTCCCTTAAACTGATAGGCAGTCAAAGATACTGTGGCATTAACTGAACCGGCCTTATTTTTTGCTGTTACCGTGTACGTGGCAGTATCAATTGGTGACGAGGGTATGCCACTAATGACACAGGTTTTATTATCAATGGCCAGCCCCGAAGGAAGGGCCGGGGAAATAGTGCAAGAATTGATCGAATTGATCACACCATCAGGAGCAATTGGAACAATTGAAACATTGTCACCAACAGAGAAAGAGAAATCACTATAAGTGAAGTTCGGCGAGAACTGTTGATCAAAATTAAAATTTTCTTTACATCCCAACGACACAAACGCCATTAGGAAATAGGTCAGGGTTAGAGAGCGCATATGATGAGCTTTATCGGACATTTATTAAGAAAACTTTAAAATCGAACACCCATGAATAAAATCGAATTTCTCTCCACTTCAAAATCAAATGCAAGCTTCTGATAAAAGGCTTTATTAGCAGAGGTTGGTCCAGTCATAATATGCAGGCCGGGTAGGTGTTGCTCTTTAAAGTGCGACATCAACCTAAGAACGAGCTTCTTGCCCACTCCCCTGCCTCTGGCATCGACGTGACAGTTAACATGTAAGTGAGCGGGGTAAACCGTGAAATGCTCTTCAAAAGCCTTCAGGTGCGGCTGTATGGCATACAGGTCAGGATCTTGAGAGCGTGGCATCCCCAGAACGTAACCCAGCACTTTTCCTTCATCTACCGCGAGCCAGGCATATTCAGGAAAATTGATCAGATAAAAGCCCACATACTTCCAAAAGAAAGCGTCTTTTTCATGCTGGTCTTTGAACTCTTTTTTAGTCGAGGCTTCAAAAAAAATCTCTGAGACTTGAGTAAGATATGATTGCGCAAAATTTAAAATTACAGTCTCTGGCATAAATTCCAAACTTGGTATTTGGCCCTGAGAGGCGGATCGATATGTTTAACGTCTTTCACAGGTTCAAACCGGTAAAGATGAATCCAGTCCGGCAGAAAATCCTCAATCATTTTCATCAAGGGCAGTGTCGGATTTTTTTGAAGCAGCTGTTTGGTGGTAAAATACCAATCAAACAATAGATTAAACTCAGGCAAATCACGAATCGCCTCAAACTCTCCGTGAAAAGTTTCGGGTTTAATTTGAATGAACTTTTTTGAATTCTCGGCCCATCTGGCCAGGCGAGATGAAGTTTCTGAGCTGACGGAGAAGTATTTCTGCCAAGTCTCGCAGGAAACTCCAATCCACTCGAGAGCAATCATCCAGGTCTCATGTTTAGAAGGGTCAGTGAGAACCCGCGAAAGTTCTTCCCACTTCATTTTCATGCTTTCAAAAGACAGAGGTAACTTTAGTTCAGGCTTCACCTGCTGCCAGTCTAAAAGTTTTTTTAACATGGCGATGGGATGCATGGACTTTTGCAATTCGCTCCAGATATAGGTCGAACTCATTCCATCCACAGGCATAGATTCTAAAAGTTTTTTAAGTTCTTCAGTAAATTGGAACTGCATCTTTTCTGCAAAACGAACGGCCCTTAAAAACCTCACCGGATCTTTTTGAAAATCAGGGCTCGCATGATGAAGCAGTTTGTCTCTTAAATGAACCACACCATTTAAGGGGTCCAGGAGCTCAAGCTCCTTAAGGGAAGTGAATCTAATTCCCATGGCATTAATCGTAAAATCACGTCTCAAAACAGACTGCTCAAAGGGTAGCTTAAAATCAAATTCGGCCGTAAAGTTTGAATGCCCCTGAGTCTGATTAAAGGTTTCTTTACGAGGTGGAGAAAACTCAAACTGGATATTTTTGTAATCAAGGCGGATCACTTCATAAGGCATGTAGTTGACTCTCCCTAATGCCGAAAGAGCGATCCCGAAATCTTTCCAGAAATTTTTATTAAATGAAACTGTCGGGTGAGAGACTTCCAGGTCCCAGTCATTACCGACTAAACCTGTGAGGAGATAATCCCTTACCACTCCTCCCACTAAGGTGGGAACGAGCCCAAAAGAAGAGACAATTCCATAGACGTCATGAAATGCAGCAGGAATCTTAGTCGCAAATTTTTTCGTATCAAAACTCAAACTAGAGTTCCTTTGCAACCTGAAGAAGAAATTTATACAGCTCTTTGATCTTATAATTGTCAGCTTCATCAGCGTGAAAAGCGAATGACACTTTGTTATTAAAGACTTCGAATTCTTTGCCTACAGTTTTGACATTTTCTCTTTTGTAAGAGCGCTTCATCACGTGAGTTGGAACAACCGCAATGCCTATCCCCTCGTTCACGGCCTGAAGCATTTGTCCGAAGGAATTCACCACCAAACGAGGTTTAAGATTTCTCGGCACAACCCCAAATTTCTCCTTACACCAGCGGTAAAAAGTCGGGTCATTATTATCGTAGAATATAATCGGGTGACTTAAAATTTCTTTGAGGTCAGATTTAGCAGTGATGTTAAAGCTTTCTGGAAAAACCAAAGTCGAATATTCAGAATGCAGATCTTTTTTATCCGCAAAGGCCGGCACAAGGTGCTCTGGCATAATCAAACAATCAACTTCGTGTTGTTCAAATTTTTTGATCAAAGTTTCGGGAAAATCCATCGAGAGCTTAACTTCAAGTTGCGGATAAGCAGTGAGAAAATCCAACATCCGGCTTGAAAGCCAGGTTTTACCCGTTTCTTCTATTCTCTTGAAGTACTGTTTGGCGACTTTAGCTAAACGCATACCATTTTCAGTTAAGTTCACCGACTTTCCCTGACGGGTAACGATGGGAAAGGCTACCTTGGCCTCAAGGTTTTTGAGGGCCTGTGAGACAGCGGACTGCGTCACATTTAATTCTTGCGCCGCCTTAGAAATATTCTCGTTATGAGACAAGGCTATTAGGACCTGGAGTTGGGATGATTCAATCATAAGATATACCTCTAATATATATTAGTTTGAATCAAGGTTTATTTAAAGACAATCGGCATACTTAAACTCAGCAAGAATCCATTGGTGTCCCGCTCTACGTCCTGAAAGTTTTCATATTTCGCCTCGTCGTATTTAAGCATCAGGTATTCAAGGTTGATTGAAAGCAGCGGGAAAGGAGTCCAGCCCACGCCTAGTTTGAATCCAGAACCTTTTTCTGTGCCTGGAATATCAGAGTCATCCAACTCATATTCGGAGGAGAAAATGTATCCGGCCCATCCGCGAATGAGCGGCAGCCCCACCATCAAAGTAGCGCCTATGTTGGTAATCTTACTTTTGAAATCATGCTCTTCTTTTAAATTACTGGTCATGAAATCCAGGCCAAGACCGAAAATACCAATCCCATACCCCGCTCGGGCGCCGTAAGCAGGACCTTTACCAGACTCCGTTGGGACTTCTAACTGGTCGCCGTAATTATCATAGTCTCCGGAGTGCTTAACCGAGAGGTAGCCGACATAGGGCTCTATAAAAATTCCAGCAAAAGAAGAAAGAGAAATAACTAAACCAAGAACAGGAAGGAAGAATTTAAAGCTCAAAAATAACCTTTAGTTGGTGCAAAAAAAAAGGGCCAGGATAAACCTGGCCCTAGGAGTAAAAATCTTATGCAGCGTGAGAATTAATCACGTTCAGCAAGTTTCTCTTTTCTCTCTGCCATTACTTTCTCTTGTACGAAAGAAGGACATGGCTCGTATTTAGCGAATTCCATCGAGTAACCAGCTTTACCAGCTGTACCTGAACGAAGAACTGTCGCATAACCGAACATTTCAGAAAGAGGAACGTGAGCATTAATGATCGCGTCTCCAGAGTCAGTTGACTCAGATCCAAGAATTACACCACGACGAGAAGATAAATCTCCGATAACAAAACCTTGGAAGTCTTGTGGAGTTTCAACTTCAACTTTCATGATTGGCTCAAGGATGATCGGCTGAGCATCTTTAATCGCTTGTCTCATTGCCATACGTGCAGCAATACGGAACGCAAGATCGGATGAATCCACATCATGCGACTGACCGTCTTGAAGGTAAGCTTCAACGTTGATCACTGGGAACGCTGCAAGAGGTCCCTTGTTCATAACGTCCATGAAACCTTTTTCACAAGAAGGGATAAATTCGTTAGGAATCGATCCACCCTTAATTTCGTTAACCATACGGAAAACTTGGTCTTCACGCTCTTTACGATCATCAGCAAGGAACTTGATCTTACCGGCAACTTTACCGAATTGACCCGAACCACCTGATTGTTTCTTATGTGTGTATTCAAATTTAGCTTCGCCGCGAATTGTTTCACGGTAGTTAACTTGAGGAGCACCAACATCTACTTCAGCTTTATATTCACGCTTCAAACGTTCAACATAAATCTCAAGGTGAAGCTCTCCCATCCCAGCGATACGTGTTTCACCAGACTCTTCATCTGTGAAAAGGTGGAATGTAGGATCTTCTTTAATGAAGCGCTGTAGTCCTTTAGACATACGAGCTTGCATTTCTTTATCTTTAGCTTTGATTGAAAGCTCGATAACAGGGATAGGCACGTGCATGCCTTCGCACGACAGATGCTCTACGTTCTGATCTTCAGCCACGAAAGTATCACCCGAAGCACAGTCAACACCGATCATTGCAATGATATCACCAGCTGAAGCTGAATCGATGTTTACACGGTCGTTTGAGTTCATACGAACGATACGACCAACACGAACACGTTTCTTAGTACGAGTATTGAAAAGAGTATCACCTTTGTTAAGTGTACCTTGGTAAATACGAGTATAAGTCAACTGACCGAATTGTTCGTCAGTGATTTTGAACGCCATACAAACAAGAGGCTTGTCCATATCTGGATCAAGATCAATTTTCGCATTTGCTTTAGAGTCAATCGCCTTAGGCTTCGCAGAAGTCACTGGAGAAGGTAAATAACGAGCAACTGCGTTCAAGAGAAGTTGAACACCTTTGTTTTTGAAAGCTGATCCAAGGAAAACCGGAGTGAAAGTAAGAGCATTTACGCCTTTTCTAACTGCACGGTGAATTGTTTCCATTTCGATTTCTTTACCATCAAGGATGTCTTCCATCATTTGATCGTCATAAGCAGAAACCACATCAAGCATTTCTTCACGAGCTTTATTTGATTGATCCTGAAGTTCAGCTGGGATTGCTTCTTCACGAACGATTTCCCCGTTCTCACCGTCGAAGTAATAAGCCTTCATAGTGATAAGGTCGATACAACCTTTGAAGTTTTCTTCTGCACCAATAGGAAGTTGCATAAGAACAGCATTATGATTCAATTTTTCTTTAAGAGCTTTAACACCGTTGTACGGGTTAGCACCCATACGGTCCATCTTGTTTAAGAAGGCCATACGAGGAACGCGGTAACGCTTCATTTGTCTATCAACTGTGATTGACTGAGACTGAACCCCAGCAACTGAACAGATAACTAGGATCGCGCCATCAAGAACTCGAAGAGAACGTTCAACTTCAACTGTGAAATCCACGTGTCCCGGAGTGTCAATTAGGTTAATTTTGATTTCTTTCTCATCGCCTTCGGCGAATTTGATACCTTTACGGTCAATCCCTTCCCAGTTAACAGTCGTAGCTGCAGAAGTGATCGTAATCCCCTTCTCACGCTCAAGCTCCATGTGATCCATAGTCGCTCCGGCGCCGCCGCCCTTAACGTCTTCGATCTTGTGGATTTTGTCGCAGTAGAACAAAATTCGTTCTGAAAGCGTGGTCTTACCAGAGTCAATGTGGGCGGAAATCCCAATGTTTCTGGTTTTTGGTAAGTTCTTGTCAATCATCTGCACTCCAAAAAGTAGTTGAATGGTTGTTTTTAGGCTAATTTTTAGCCTGCATCATAATGGAACGCCTTGAGATTCGTCAATTTTTTTAATGCTTTTTGCTTATTGCCAAAAGACAAATTTTCGACGAAATAATTAGGCTATGAATGGCAAGAAAGATTTAGATAAATCAACACTCTACGAAGCGGTCAAGACCCTGGTGGAGCACCCAGCGAAGCACATCCACCTTGACCAGCAAAAGCTCTTTACTCTCTTTAGTATAGCTTTCCAGTACATACTGTTTAAATCGACTAAAAGTCCTGGTCACTACATCATCCGCATCGAGGACCCCTCTTTGGCCGAAAAACTGGCCAGAAAGGCAAAAGATGAGACCACTCGGAAGTTTATTGGACGCCTGATCGTTCCCCGCCGCCTGACATATGGGAATTCAACTTTCCATTTGGATTATTTTCCGCTGCAGACCTGGGGTATGACTAAGGACATTCCGAAAGAGAAACTTCAAGGTGCGATCATCGTTAAGAACACCTCACACAATCCCATGATTGATGAGACGGATTTCAGGCATGTGAACGAAGATGAGCAGGCGATTAGCTTATTTGGCAAAAACTATTACCTCAATACCTTGATGGATATAGCCCCTAGAACCATTACAATCGCCTTTAATGAAACTTTTGAGGGGCTTGAGACTATCGAATTCCCGTTTATTGAAGAGAGCTCTGAGCGCATGGTGGATGGAGTGAAGATTTCTGAGGATATTCAGTTCGAAGAAGACTGATCTTTTTTAACTCCCTCAACATATTCGGCCAGTGACATGACTCCTAAGCGGTCCCACTCTTTCCATTGGCCATGCTTGAGATCTGATTTGTATTTTCCCTGGGACTTCATGCTGCCAGCTCCATAATAAAATTTCCAAACCCCAATTTTAAGCCCATCACTATACTCACCTTCGGCCATTAATTTACCAGAATCATAAAAATGCTTCCAAAAACTAGACCGCTTCCCTTTATAGACTTCACCTGTTGCCGCCAAAACTCCAGACTCAAAATAAATCTCATTTTCCCCATCCTTAAAGGCTTTGGGGTAAAACATATTGGGAGGAGGTAAATGCCAATGAAAGCCCTGGATGCTTTCCTGAGCTTGAAGTTTTCGTACAGCTTTGAGAATAAAATTTTTGGCCCCCTCTTTCTCCCCCGAGGTCACTTCTTTCAGGTAACCAAGCTCATCTTTAAGTTTGGACAGATACTTAGGAATATTAGATTCAAAGGCCGACATTTTATCTGGAGGAAGGCCAAACACGCACTTCGCAATAACTCCCAGCATCTGCTCCTGAGTCTTGAGAACTGTATCAATTTCATCACTTGGTAGATTAATGAAGTCGTCAAAAGTGCGGACGTTTTTCATTACATAAGTCATAAAGACAGGATCTTCCAGGATTCCGGCCATCAGGATCTGCTGACGGCTTACGTTACTGGACGTCTCCACATTGAGTACAAACTCCTTAAAGCCATCAAAACTGCGTTTTTTTATTCGATCGAGCATTCCCATGGAAACATATTATATGGGCAAAGTTATTAGGACCAAATAGGGAAAATACCGAAACTACACCAAAGCAGTCAGTCATTAAATTTCTTAATCATTTCTACAAGTTCGTCCGATCTATTCGGGTATGAAGCTGAGCCTTTTTTTCATCTTATTTCTTCTACCGGTCGCTTATGCACAGGTGACAACGGTTTTTGACCGTAATTGCGAGGGCTATGCACGTGAGAAGAAATTCATCTCCCCAAAAAGCGTTCTGGATTTGGACAAGAATACAGAAAGATATTTTATATATGACAACCTCACTCCTTCATATGGAAAGATGGTGGATGAAGTTAATAAATTTGCCCCTGGTTACTACAAAACTCCAGACCGAGCACCCATTCATGCCTGCCCAGGAACTGCGCTCAACAAATGCCTTTCCTTTCAAGCCTACTGCACAGAAACAATCGCCAAAGCTGCGGTAAGAGAAGATCTCGCCGAATGGAAAGTTGTGGCCACAAATTGTCAAAACCCTAAATACCGCGCAAAAAATCCCCTCGAACACTGCCAAAACGATGCGATAAAACAACTTCAATACGTCTATGATCAAACGCTTTGGTTAGCAAAGTATGAAGGGAAAAAAAATCCAGATGCAGCTCGATTTTTTAAAGAATCTGCCCAAGAATTTGCGAAATATAGAGACAATTTAAAGGCCCTACTCGCCGAACAAGAAAAACTAGAACAAAAAAGAAAGGACGATCTTCACCAAAAGGAGCTTCAAAAAGAACTCGCTCAGTCCATGAAAAACTGCTCCGACATCGTTAAAGCAGATGACAATGACGTTGAAAGTAGAAATCTCGTTGGTCGGGTTGTCGTAGGAATTCCTTGTAAAGATAGTCTCGTGAATCTGGACCAGCCAGCGCTTAATGAACTTAAAAACGATATGGACAACATCCTGGACCATATCAACACGAAAGAAGTTCTCGATCAAACAAATGAGATCGCCCTAGAAAAAACTGCTACAGCATTCTGGGCCTCAAAAAGACAACTTGAAGGTAAAGATCTTAGCACCGAGCAGCAGGCAATAGATCTTTTGTGCCAGGAAAACAAGTCACTCTGTGAAAACCCGAAAAGTAGAAAAAACCTAATCAATAGCTACCGCAAAACAAAACAAAAACTTCTCAGTGTTCCGATTCTCAACGATAGTGAAACGAATCGTCTGTTACAAAGTGAATTCAACCCATTGTTGAAAGGGGTCAATGATCTATGTCAGAAGGTCAATCATGAGTGGAAAGAACTTTTGCGACAAAGAAGTTCCGAGCGCATGGCCGAAGAAAAAGAGCGCTATTCACAAAAATCACTATACCTGAGAGAGCAAAACCTTGCAGTAGCAGACAATACCCGAGTAGTGAAAAAATTTAATCCCGACTTTGCTGTAAGTAATGAGCTTCTAACGGCAGCTCATGGAAGCCTTCAGAATAAATTCTCTGAACTTTTAAATTCAAAACTTGGACATCTAATGATGTCTAAATCTCTCCAAGAAAAAGTAGGGACATTTAATCCTGAAAACTTCCGTAAAGAATGTGCTGGCGGATCGGGACAACTTTTGAAACCGGCGACTCTTTCCGATATGAAAATCGCAAAAGAAGATGTGAAAGAACTAATTAATAATGAATTGGATAAAGTCTCCGATGATCATGAAGTGTCCGGGGGCCTTGGACGCAAAGAGGCCTTGGAAACCTATCTAAAAAATAATCCACTTACGATTGCAGAACTCCTAAGAAAAAATCCTTCCCCAGAATATGCCAATCTCATGTGTCATCTTATTCGCGACATTAACAGTAAAGACCAAAACTGGAGTTATTTTAAAACAGGGGTGGCCGTTGTAGGAACTGTCGCTTCCATAGCTCTGGCCGCTACAGGCGTTGGGGCGCCAGCTGGTGCGGCCTTATTTGCCCTTGTGACATCCACCACACTTGTAAGTGGTGCAGCTTCTCTGGATGATTATTTTACCCACAAGCAAGAGTCAACCTACGCGCTCCAGTCCGGAGCTACTAACCAGGACACTCGCCAGGGCGCTATAAATGTATCGGCCCAGCAAGATGAAAAAGCGGGAGATAGTTTTAAAGAATTTGCGCAAACCGTGGTCCTTGAAGCGGCTGGATTCGGTGCGGGGAAAGTTATAAAACATCTAAAGAATGTCAAGGCCAGTGGAGCTTCACATTTGGTAAATGCCAGTGATGAAGTCATTGAGACTTCAACTGATATGTCGAAAGTTAGCGAAACTGTCTTAAATAAAGTCGACGATATCAAAAGGGGGCCCGCCACAAAACTGAATATCGAGAATCAAAATTTTGAGAAAGTTCAAGTCGAAGTGGATGTGCCGAAAGTCAGAGTTAAAACTAGACCGGCAACCGTCAAGTCGGCTTCCCGACTTGACTTTGAGAAGATGACACCTTCTCAACAGAGATATTATAAATACATCGAAGAAGTTGATCCACTACTCGAACGCAAGATTGTTAATACAACTGAAACATCTTCAGAGAAGCTAGCTCAAATGTATGCCAACAATAATCCGAAGGACGTGGACTATCTTTTACAGAAGGGGCAAATCAAGCGGTTTACCTCAGGCGGAGAAGCCGATATTTATGTCGGACCAAATAATCGAACAGAAGCACTTAAAATATGGCATGCAAACCGTCTAGATGACTTTGAATTAAGTACAAAAACTGTGATGCATTTTGAAAAGAAGGTCGAGCAAAACTCAAAAATAGCAGAAGTGTTCCAGGTTTCAAAAATTAAGCAAAAAGGCCCTAACTATATAGTAAAAGAGTTTTTTCCAAACTCGACTGAGTTGGCCAAAGTAAAAAATCTACCTGAAGTGAAAAATGCAATAAAAAAACTAAATCAGGAGCTTTTAAAAAACTCTGATGTCCTCTCTCAACGTCTATATCAAAATATACTTAAAGGTTCTGAGAACATTCACTGGGACCCGACGTCACAAAAAATCGTGTTAATCGACGCTTTAGGCTTTTAGTTTATTAAAGATCAGCTTTAGGCGGGAGATGATTTCTTCTAAATCGGCTTCCTTAAGATCAAAGTCAAAAGAAATTCGAAGACCATTTTTTGCTTCTGCTTTATAGCCTAAATGATTCATAATTGCGCTAGTTTTGGCAGCCCCGCTGTTACAAGCTGAGCCTGCAGATATCATGAGCCCATTCAAATCAAAGAGAGCGAGGGCTATGTCCGATGAGATTTTATTAAAATAAAAATAAATCGTAGTCGAGTTGCGATCTACTGCCAGGGAGGAAATTACGCCACCCAAATTCGAAAGTTCCCCTTCAATATAATCATCAAGTTTTTTTCTTAGATCAGTCACTCTTGAGACATCAACATTTTCCAGATCCATTAGCGCGAGGGCAACACTTTTAATGCCCTGAGGATTTTCAGTTCCTGATCGCAGTCCACCCTGTTGACCGCCGCCAATCATAAGGGGCGAAAAGGAAATCTTGCTACTGAAAAAACTAAATCCGATGCCCTTGAGTGCTCCAAACTTATGCGCTGAAAAACTGAAGATGTCAGCGACTTTGAGGTGTTTCCAATCAAGGATCTTCCCTGGGGCCTGAACAGCATCAACGTGGATATAAAGATCAGGGATTGATTTAAAATTCTTCAGTTCGCTAAGTGGAGAGACGATCCCCGTTTCATTGTGAACCCAAAGGTGATGATAAAGAATAAGAAGATCAGGATTGTTGTCTTTTTTATCCTGAATATTTTTTAAATTCTGAGCATGATCGTAATGTAAATTTTGATCAATCAGTAATTCAAAAAATTTTACATGTGGACCAAAGAAGTGTTCACCGAGTGATGTGACTGCAGGGTGATCAATCTTCGAGTAGCAAATCAAAAGCTCTTTACCCTGAAGCCTTGCCCACTCACTAAATGAGTAAGCAAAGGTCATTATTGCTTCCGTGGCACCAGAGTGAAAAAATAGTTTTGTCTCATTTTCATTTTGATGAAAGGTATTAAAAAGTCGGGTGCGAGTTTCGTTGATAAGCTTTCGGGAAGCTTTGCCTGAGGAGTGCTGACTGGCGGGATTAGCAAAAAGCACTTCGCCGCTTTTCAACCAGTCTATGACTGATTGAGAAAGCGGCGAAGTAGCATTGTAATCAAGATAAAGACGTTTTAGATCCACTCTTATTGGTTAATTTCACCTACGTTAGAGCGAATTGAAGATGTATTAGCTACATTTTCATTAAACGCCTCAGCGCCTTTAGCTTTACGAGCAAGGTCACCAAGAGTTGTTGTAGAAAGGTAGTCCATCATGATGGTACCAAGATTCTCAAAATAAGACTTAGTCAGGTTGAACTCTTTTGTATCAACAACTGCGTTGATATCGTTACCTGATTCATCTTTCATGATTTCAATACCAGAAGATGGGATACCAAGGATATCACGAGCAGGGTTGATGTTCTCACCAACACAGTCTAGAACGTCCTTAATAGAAATTTCGTCCATAGAACGGGCCAAAACATAACCGCCGCCTGGACCGCGAACTGACTTCACTGCCTTACCTGTACGAAGCTTTCTGAAAAGCTGCTCAAGATAGTGTAAAGAAATTGATTGTCTTGTAGAGATCTCTTGTAGTCTTACTGGATTTCCACTTGAGTGAAAAGTAAGGTCAAGCATAGCTCTGACTGCGTAACGCCCTTTAGATGTAAGTCTCATTGTCTTCCTCCATAAATCCAAGTTGGTAATTTTTTAATCGGGTTCCTAAACCATCCTTGTCACCCGAAAGACCTATTCATTCTGAAATGCCGCTCACTGCAAAGCAGACTGAAAATATCTCCTAAATAGTATGACCTTTTATAAATTCTCACGTCAACTTTTTATTATTGATGTTCACCTAATATTTGATCGGGGCATCTGGACCTATGGAAAAGTTGGGTAATAACGGTAGGTTAGAGCGTGCGTAAAGGTTGACGGTGTTAGTTTGTCTCCGGGCAAAAATTTCCGACAAACTTAGTTAGTCATCATGAAGGGTATAGAAAGTGAAGTTCCGAGTGGCCTCTTCATCTGCTTCAGAAGCCTTGGGATTGACCTTTATTTCCAGCAAATAGGGAGTCCAATTTTCTGGTAATTCTCTGATCACTCTTCGTGCAAACTTCATCCCCCACTCAATAAAAAAATACTGTTTATCTTCGATGTATTGAGGAATTTCAAGTTGAAGTACATCTTCATTTTTTTCTAAACGATAAAAATCGGCGTGAACAATATTTTTATTTTCAGAAAGAATTGAATAGGTCGGACTTAGGATTTCATTTTCGCCTACAAAAAATTGGGTGAATGTCGTTTTCCCCGCTCCTAAATCACCTTCTAAAATAATCATGGCCGGGATTTTTGCCAAATCCTTTAACTCATAAACGATATAAGGAAGATCTGATCTGAAAACTTTTTTCCACTCTCGAACCATTTTCTTATTCATACCTTATGCCTCGGACTTTAAAAGTTCATCTAGGGTTTTGAAAGCCTCGGGGAAAGCTTCAATCAGACTTGTGGCCGTCATAGGACGTACACCATTTTTCTCAGCAGCGGCCTGACCAGCTTTAGTATGAGCAATCACTCCCATAAGGATGGTGCGATTTAAATTTTCGTAAATATTATAAAGAGAGACACGTTTTTTAAGGTTCGCTTCCTGGCCGATAAGTCCGCCAAGAATGCCTGCGAGAACATCCCCGACCCCACCAGTTGCCATCCCGTCGTTGGGAGCATAGTTAAAATACGTTTTGCCGTTAGTGAACCCCAGATAAGTACAAGGACCTTTTAAAATAACTGAGCAGTTAATACGCTCAATGACTTCTCTTAAGTAATGGAAAGGCTCCTTATTAACATCCTCAAAGGGAATGCCTGCAAAGCGACTGAACTCACCAAAGTGAGGCGTCATCAGCGTAGGTGCATTTCTTAATTTAAAAACCTCAGCATCCGCATTAATTGAAAGCACATTAATAGCATCGGCATCAAGCACTACAGGTCCTGAGAAATTATTGAGGATCTCCAAAACCAACATCCGTGCACGATTGGATCGTCCCATTCCCGGGCCAATGACAATGGCATCGTATTTATCAAGGTCTTTAAGGAGGCGTCCCCATTTAGTCTGATCCAGCGGAATATAACCGGTCATGACTTCCGGAATTAAGCGAGAAATGAATTCTTGGTACTGTGGCTCCCAGGTCGCAGCAGTAACGAGACCGGCACCAACTTTGAGTGCGGCCGTTGAAGCCATGACTAAGGCACCAGTTAGTCCGTGAGATCCACCGATCACAAGAGTGTGCCCAAACAATTTTTTATCACCAAATTTGTTTCTAGGTTGCGGAAGTTCATTTTTGATATTTTCATCGATCAAAAATTTGTCTCCGCCTTTATCCATAATAGGCTTAGGTAGACCGCTAGAAATAATTTTAATCTCACCAACGAGTTTTGCTCCTTCGGCTTGATAATAACCAAGTTTTGGCAGAGAAACAGCGAGAGTCATGTCGGCCTGAATAGCATTTCCCTGGATGAAGCCCGTATCCCCTTCTACACCAGTGGGAATATCAAGAGAGACCGGGAAGGCTTTCTCCTGGTTAATGAAATGAATAACATCATAAATAAACTGCGAAAGGGGGAGCCTCACTCCTGTTCCAAAGATCGCATCGATAATAATTTTGGGTGATGAGTTTTGCTGAAAATAAGCCTCTAGCTCATTGACATCATCAATGTAGGCAGTCCTAACGCCGTAGGATTCGGAAATTTTCAACTGCTCTTTTACTTCTTGGGATGAATCGTTTTTATCAAAAAGTAAAAAGGCATTACATTCATGCCCCATGCTTGAAAGGTGGCGGGCAATAGCAAGACCTGTCCCCCCATTATTACCTTTACCGATAAGAAAAATAAGTTCGCCGGCATGGATGTCTTCGCCTAGTTTATCAGTGATCGCTTTTGCTGCTCTCAGAGCAACGTTTTCAATAATAAGTTTTTCAGGAAAATGAAACTTCTTCTGTGCCTCAAGTTCCAATTCTTTCATTTCTTTTTGTGTAACAATTCTCATCTTAAGCCTCGAGAGGGTATTTTTTTAGGAGGGTTAACATCTCTTTAATGACGTGGCCAAGGCCGATGAACAGAGCTTCAGCTATGATCCAGTGACCAATGTTATATTCTTCAAATTTCTTTTCTGCCAAGAGGGGTTCAAGTGAATCAAAGGTAAGACCATGACCGGCGTGGTAACCCCAGCCCTGAGCTTTGATTATCTTGTGGCCTTCCCGGTACATTTTCAAATGATGCGAAATATCTTTTTTCTCGAGAAAATCTTTAGCATATTCGCCTGTATGAATTTCAACTGCGTCAGCTTTTAAGGTCAGACACTTTTGTAAAACTGCCGGGGTTGCTTCAACAAAAAGTGAGATTTTGGTCGTTGGAGAATTCTTTTTAATGGTTTCACAGGCAGCCTTCACCCGTTCGTAATTCTCCTCATTAATGACATCTAATCCGCCCTCTGTCGTTCGCTCGGCACGTTTCTCTGGAACCAGACAAACCCATTCAGGTCGCTCAATAATGGCTTTCTTGATCATTTCATCCGAACAGCCCATTTCAAAATTCAGTGGCAAACCAAATTTCTTACAAACGACGTGAGTATCTGGAACATCCTGATCCTGAATGTGGCGACGGTCTTCTCTTAAATGGATGGTGATTTGATCTGCACCTGTTGCCAGAGCAATTTCCGCCGCTCGAGTAACCTGCGGATAAAATTCCCCTCGCTGCTGCCTAAGTGTTGCCACGTGGTCAATGTTTACACCCAAACGAGGATATTTCATTTTTAACCTAAAGCTTTAGTTACTACTTGAGCCAGTTCGGAACATAAATTGCTCACGAGCTGTGTATCTCTGCCTTCAACCATGACTCGCGCCAAAGCTTCTGTTCCAGAATAACGTAAAAGGATACGTCCCTCTTTTCCTAATTTGGCCTCAGCATCCTTCATCGCCTTTTTAATTTCAGGAACATCTTCAAAAGGGACTCTTTTTTGAACCAATATATTCTCCATCTTCTGCGGAAACATTTCAATTTTGGTCAAGTCGGCTAGATCCATGTCATAAAACTTGATGCTCTCAATGACTTTCAGTGCTGCCAGAATTCCATCTCCAGTAGTCGAATACTTCTTAAAGATCAGATGTCCAGAAGGCTCTCCACCAAAAAGTGCGCCAGTTTGTCTCATGTGCTCAACGATGTATCTGTCTCCGACCTGAGTTCGGCTAAACTTCAAACCATGTTGCTGTAAATAGTATTCGAGCCCAAAGTTACTCATGACAGTTCCGACAACTTCATTGGTTGGACCAATCTCCTGATTATCTTTAAGAAATTTTCCACAGAGCCCAATTAACTTATCACCATGGATCACGTCGCCGTTCCCATCAACGATAGTCAAACGATCCCCGTCACCATCAAGGCAAACACCCAGATCAGCGCGATATTTTTTCACTGCATCTGCACAAAGCTGTGGATGAAGGGCACCACAAGCAAGATTGATATTTGTCCCATTGGGAGTATTGCCGATAGAAATAACTTCTGCCCCTAATTCTTCGAAAACTTGCGGCGCAAGTTTGTATCCGGCGCCATTTGCACCATCAACTACAATTCGTAGACCTTCCAGAGAGTATTGAGGAGACAGAGCTGCTTTGGTGTGAACAATATAACGTCCAATAACTTCATCTAAGCGTTTAGCATTACCAAGCTGGTCACCGGAGCGCACTTGAATCACTGAAGGGTTAAGAACCATGTTCTCAAGTTCCAACTCGATTTCATCCGGAAGTTTATGGCCAGTTCTATCAAAAATTTTTATTCCATTATCTTCAAATGAGTTGTGTGATGCTGAAATCATGACCCCTGCATCGGCCCTCATACTTTGAGTCACGAAGGCCACACCTGGAGTTGGAAGTGGTCCAGTTAAAATGGCGCGTCCACCTTGCGAACAAACACCAGCTGAGAACGCCTGCTCCAGCATGTAACAAGATAATCGAGTATCTTTTCCAATAATAATTAAAGGCTTCTTAGAAAAATTGCGTTGAAAGTAGCTTGTGACAGCTCGGCCAAGAACAAAAGCCACCTCCCCCGTCATCGGATAAGTGTTCGCCCTACCACGCATACCATCAGTTCCGAATAATTTTCGACCAGACATAATTTCTCACTTGCAGAATGAAAATACAGATGATTTCACTATACCATTTTATTGAATATTAACAATAATGGTCTTGGGATTGATTTCTAAAAGATGAATGCTTGGTGGAAGGATCACCTTCAAGGGAACTTCAATTCTCCCCCTGGCGTTTTCCGGAATATCGGCCCAGACTTGGACAGTGGATGAGATATTTGATCGGTTTTTAATCACTTTCTCTGGGACTAAAAGCTTGAGAGTTGCAGTTTTGATCTTACTCTCTATCGTTTTGGAGCGCGTAAGAAACTTTATGGGTAGATCTTTGAGTGTGAGATTCGCACTTGCAGCTTTGAGCTGGTAATTGAACGTGACATCATAGCCCGAGGTAAGGGTGAGTCTCTCGTCAGTCACGGCCACCTCTACGGCAACACTTTCCTGCCCTATCAAAGTTTCAAGATCTATGGGACGGGTTGGCAATTCTTTGAGCTGGGCGATGACGGAGCGCGGTCCATAAACCTCAACTTCCGCAGGTCTCAGTTCAGTTTTAACCAACGAAAGTTTATCCGGAAGATTTCCTGTAAATTGCAGTCTAAGCGGCACAATCTTCGATGCTTTGCGCTCTAAGCGAATAGGAATTCTTCGAGGGATCACTTTTTCCACAACCATACCAAAGGGCAAACTTAGTTGCGCGGGGTTAATGTCAATATGAAAGGCCAGCTCGCGCTTAGAATTGGCGCGATTCAAATCCACCACCAGCCGGTCTTCTCTTTCAGAAACTGTGCGCACGAAGGCCCTTGGACCGTTAATCATAAAGGTCACTTCAAGAGGCGGCTTCTGCGCAAAAATCATATCCTCTGGCAAAATATATTCCAGCATCACCGTTTTTTCAAAGCGGATTTTCTCTGAATTCAAAACATAGGCCCATAAAAAAAGGGAAAGTAGTAATGAGAAAAACTTTAAAGAGTGTTTTTTAATTCTGTTTTGCATCTTCA
>JFJP01037813.1_pt1 | contig 22375 bp, 16 predicted proteins | sample 431651 | NCBI WGS metagenome assembly JFJP01 (sample SAMN02602958, study PRJNA72255) | Microbial mat metagenome, whole genome shotgun sequencing project. | biome: fresh water; feature: sink hole; material: water; isolation source: purple microbial (photo- and chemosynthetic) mats found in...
TGATGATAGCAATTCTATGGTATATGGATTATGATAATCTAAGTTTTAAAAACAACCTTTCTGATTTTATCGGATTGATAACCGGTATTTTAATAATTTTAGCTGTGATTTTGTCAAATCGGAACAATAAAAAATAATTGAAAAAACACATGAAACAACTTGCCCTGCTTTTTATGTTTATGATTTTAATATCAACAGCATACACGCAAGAACCCGATACCTTATTGCAACCGTCGCCACCAAAACGCTATCCGATTTGGACATTATACGTTCCGGGTGGTACGCATTTTTACGATGGTCGAATTGGAACCGGCATTTTTTTCTCAGCGCTCGAAATCGGCGGTACTGCGCTGGGCATAGCTTACAATGATGAGTTGAAGGAACGTAGTAACTCACCATACTATAATTATCCACTTTATGTTGGTTTAAATGCTTATGGTGTTGATAAATGCGATTTTATAGGCAATACTTTGACACATCTAAAATACCAAAATCCTGCTTTTAAATATGACGATATGCCGTTCAACAAGTTAATTTTAGAGCCATTTCGTCCCAAAAATATTTTTACACCTATTACTATAAGTTTTATTGCACTGGCTGCTGCTGAGTTGTGGCTCGAAAGCAGTAATGCCGAGTTCCGTTTCAGGCAAGTGGATAAAATGCACTTTCTCAATCGCTACATCAACCGCGACCAAGCAATGGGTGTGTATGGCGTAACATCAATGGCAATGAGTTGGGAAGCCGGTGTTGGGGAAGAATACATGTTTCGCAATTTTTTGATGCCACTTTACGATTACCGCTTCGGACAAAAAAAAGGACTACTGTTGTCGAGTTCTATCTTTGGTGCAGCACATGCGCTCAACTACTTATTTGTCGAAAGTCCAGACCCTTTGGCTATTTTATATCAAGTGTCTTTTACTTCTGTTTTGGGTTACATTCTGGGTAGGAATGTTCAGAAAAATAATTATCGCATCGGAAAAGCTGTTGCTGCGCATACATGGTACGATTTTACTTTGATGCTTGGTTCATTTATAGTTAACCCGAAGGAAAACGTTTTTGGAGTGGATATCCGGCTTAAATTGTGAAGCGTGCTTCAAATGTTTTACAACAATCCAATAGCCATTAACCCAAAATACATGCTATAAAAATTGGTTTAATATTTCAATTAGCTGGTTGCTGCTAAACGGTTTAGTTATGTATTCGCTGAATCCAAGCGAAAGACATTTTTCTCTGTCTTCAGCCATTGCATAAGCTGTTTGTGCAATTATGGGTATTTTCCGAAATTGCATAATTTGAAGTGCTGCATCGTAGCCGTTTATTACAGGTAGTTGTATGTCCATCAAAACCAAATCAATATCCAAATTGATTCGCGCTTGATGAATTGCATCTTCGCCGTTGACTGCTCTTAGTATATTTATATTTGTTTCCTCAAGTATTTCGCAGATATACCTATAATTCAATTCTACATCTTCCACTACCAGTATGGTTTTATTTTCCCAATTAGCAGTATCTGTTTGGTGGGTCGTTCTTTTTTCAATCTGTTGATCATCAGCCGAAATATATGGCAAAGAAAAATAAAACACAGAACCGACTCCCTTTTCAGATTCAAACCAAATTTTACCACCCAATAATTGAAGTAAGCCTTTGCAAATAGCTAATCCAAGTCCGCTACCGCCATATTCGCGCGTAATTGTTTCATCTTCTTGCCTGAAACGCTGAAAAATAATTTCGCGTTTCTCTCGCGAAATTCCAATACCGGTATCACGAACATAGAAAAGTAGTATGTTTGATTGGTGAATATATCCAAACTCAATGAATCCGTCATTGGTAAATTTCAGTGCGTTGGTAAGTAAATTTTGGATTATTTGGCGCAGCCTTACTTCGTCGGTCATAATATTGCTTCTATCGTAAGGCAACCCACAATTTAGTTTCAGATCGATATGACTCTTTGATCGTTGTTGTTTATCAGTATTAAAGGTTAATAGTATCTCCTGTAGCATGTCGTTGATATGTATAGCGTAATTCTTGGTGTACATTTGACCGGCTTCAATTTTTGAAATGTCAATAATATCGGAAATGATGGCTAATAACTGGTTGGCGCTGGTATGTATGATGCTGATGTATTCTTTCCGTTTCTCAGGTCGAAGATTATCTCTGTCGAGAAATTGCGAGAAACCGATAATGCCATTCATCGGGGTTCGTATTTCGTGCGACATGTTGGCGAGAAAGGCAGATTTCAACCGGTCAGATTCCTCTGCTTTAACCAATGCTTTTTGCAGGTCGAGTTCGTAGCGTTTTCGTTGTTCAATACTTCGAGCAAGATTCAGATTATTGTAGGCAAGCGTAGAAAGCTCCTTTGCAATAAGCCACAGTAAATCAAGCACCCTAATAAATTGTTCGAGCGGCATAGTTTGCATTTTCCGATACTCATTGAGCATTAATTCGCTGGATAAACCCAGCTCGCAAGCATAATCAGCAATGCGTGGCGCATCAACCTGTCCGATGCTTGCCTGCCCGATCATCCAAATTGCTAAATGTTTGTTTCCTACCACAATGGGCGCTCCACCATCTACAAATCCGCAACTATGACATGCTTCATAAGTAGGTTTCAAAGTGGATGCAGCTTTTCTTCCAATTAATTTATCGGAATTGAAACATTTTTTTCTGCCTATTTCGCTTGTTCGTATTAATGCACAAACACCACAAAAATTGCTCGCACGGGTAATTGGTTTTCCATTAAGATCGGTTATGATAGATGCAACTCCGGTAGCTTCAGCAAATTTATCTTGTATATGTTGTAAATCGTTAACATCTATCAAATCAGTTAGCTGTAAATCATGTGCTTCTGTTTCGGGCGAAAGTATGTAATCCAGCTTTAATTTCAGGTTTTGTTCGCTTTCTTTTAGTGATTCAAAAGATGCAATAAGTTGATCGTTAGCAGCGCGAATTTCTTCTTCGGCTGCAAGTAGTTCTTCGTTTTTAGCTCTAAGATTAATTTCGGCAAGTTTTAGTGCGGTTATATCTTCAATTACAACTAAAATGCCATCAATGAAACCGCTACGCATTGAGCTTAAACCTATGCGAATGTAGTATTCGGTTTCGTCGTGGCTAAATATATGGTATTCACCGCTCAATGTTTCGTCGCTACTCAAACTTTGTTTTAGCTTATCCATCAAATTGATTTCGCGCAAAAAAGGGGATTCTGACATATACATCGCTATGTTTAAACCAGTCAATTTTTTAGCTTTATTGTTAATTTCAATTATTTTGGTTTCTGAATCAATGAAAAGCAATCCTATACTTGATTTATCAAATAAATAGCGAAATTTAATTTCGTTCTTTTGCATCTCGTATTCGATAAGCCGTTTTTCAGTTATATCGCTTCCCGAACTTAGTGTGCCGATAATTTTGCCTTGGTTATCGGTCAACAGTGTATTGTGCCACGCAATTAATTTGCGGTTTCCGGTACGGGTAACAATATGGTTTTCGTAATTGCTTGATAGATTTTCTTTGCCGCGTATGATTTGATGGAATTGCTTTTTTGCCATATCGCTTTCGTCAGCCGGTAGGAAATGTTCAAACCAGTTTTTACCAAGTATATCGTTTTTGCTGCACTCCAGCATTTCGCAACCTTTTTTGTTGATTAACAGTATTTTTTGGTCGGATGATAAGACCAAAATAAGAACATTCGCTATATCGAGAAACTGATTACCTTGATCTAATTGCAATTTTGGTTCGTCGAAGTTTTGTTTTGTTGTAGTTTTATCGCTTATCAATAGCTGTACACTGTCTAACTTCCGGTTGTTATCAAAAATGGCTTTTGCGCTTATTTCAACGTGCAATATGCTCGAATTACTACTATATACTTGCAATTCTTTAGTGTGCATGAGGTCTGTTTCGCTGGCATTGAAGTAGAGCGCAGTAAAGATATTTTGATCGTCGGGATGTATAAATTGTGTGATTTTTTTGTTAATTACTTCATTGATAGTGTAACCGGTTAGCGCGTACCAGCTATTGTTTGCTTCAACTATTATTTTTTCGCCATTAATGCGTAAAACCGCGAAAGGCAGCAAACTAACTAAATTGTCATAATAAGTTTGCTTATCTAATGTTGTGTTATTAAATACTTTGTCTTCCATTATGCTTGAAAGTTGATAATTGATGTTAATTTTTACTAAGTTACGATTCTTATTCCAAACCGCAAAACAAAAAGTGCATTATTAGCCCGATATCTAAAATATTCCTAATTTTGTGATGGCATTTAATTAATCGAAAATAAAAAAAATAATAACGTCATGCAAGTATCACCAGATGTTCGTACTGCCTACGAAAGCTTGAGCAAAAGCAAAATAAAAACGATAAAATCTTTACAGATTAAAAAGTTTCGTGAGGCTAATAATCTGTTTGTTGCCGAAGGTGCTAAATTAGTTGGCGAAATAATCCAATCACAATTAGAGGTTGTAGTTGTGGTAGCAAGCGAAGCGTGGATTGTGAAGAATCAAAAAATTTTACGTCCCGATATTGAAATAATTGAAACCAGCATAACTACAATCGCATCGCTCAGCACACTCGCTAATCAACAAGAAGTAATAGCATTGGTTAAAATACCTACTTACCCGCTCGACCTTGATTTAATACGAAATAAACTGACACTTTTTCTCGATCAGGTGCAAGATCCGGGTAATATGGGAACTATCCTTAGAATAGCCGATTGGTTTGGTATTGATACTGTTATGTGTTCATTAGGAACGGTAGATTTATACAACCCAAAAACTGTGCAAGCAACCATGGGGGCTATTTGTCGCGTAAAAGTTAGTTATGTGGATGCCGATTTTCTTTTCGCTTCCTTGCCAGATGTTCCGGTGTATGGCACGTTTTTGAATGGTGAGTCAATATACAATAGTGAGCTGACTACTAACGGAATAATAGTAATGGGAAATGAGAGTAATGGTATTGCAAAACACTTACACCCTTATATCACAACCCGTTTGTTTATACCCGGATTTCCTGCGGATAGCTTTTCATCAGAATCGTTGAATGTTGCCACCGCAACAGCAATAGTCTGCTACGAATTTAGGCGACAAAATAGGTGAAAATGATTTTAATCAGCAAAAACTACGCTTTAACCAATTAAATTGGTAGTATTATCAAAAATTATAATATTGTTTGTTCAAATGTATTAATTTTAGCATTTACAATATAGTTTATTCCATGTTAATGCAGCAACATTTAACCCAAAAAACAAATAAATATAGATTATTCGAAACGTACCTAAATAATTGTACGAATGAGAATGTTTTATTGTTTTTGCTTAACAACGACGGAATAATTACCGGCGGCAATCATTGTTTGGAATATGAAAACTTGAAATTACTCGATATTATTCACAAAAAATATTGGCAAACAACACTTTTAGCCCTTAATTATTGCTCCAGCCAAAAAAAAACTTCCAATTGTTATTTTGTTTTCAATAACTGCACTATTGCACAAAAGTTAGCAATAGTTGACACCCAACACTACATTAAAATAATTCCGATACTTGAAGACGATGAGAATATAGGTTTTGCCGTGTTCTGTAGGCAAGTAGTGGCTTCAATTCGAGCCGAAGGAATAAAGCAACAGTGCCAATCGTTGCAACATTTCATTAACTACCTGCCCGATCATATTCTGATTCTCGACACCAAAGGTAACGTTATTGCTATCACTGAAGCATTTGGTCGTCAGTATAGTAATGCGTTAGCGGGCACCGAACCTTTATCGCTTCGTTCCATAATAAATGCCGATTCGCTAAATAAATTCGATCAATTGATGAATTTGGTCGTCGATCAGGCAATTAGCCCGATTAGCGAGCGATTGGTGTGCAGTATTGAAGCCGGTATTAGTTTTGAAGTTGAACTCTTGGTTAATCGTACATTTTTACAAGATGCCGAAGTGCTAATATGTGCCTTAGCTAAACTCGATACTGCTATTGTTTTGGGTAATACTGTTGATTTATCAGGCAAACAAATTGTGGAGCAAACTTCCGATATGTTTGCGCTGTACTTTTGGTATGGTAGTAATGGTGAGCTGCTTTGGTTCAATCAGGAAGTAGAGATAATTACCGGATTCACTACGTATGAAATCATGCATTGGTACTGCTATCCACACAAAATACTTAGCACCGATAGTCGGAATAGCTTGAGCGAGTTGTTATTAAATCCAGATAACCTTAAAATATCAAATATTACGGTAACTTTACTCACTGCCGACCGGTTACAGCTACCAGCCTCCTGCGAAATTCAAAACGTTTTTTCCTCCACCAACGAATGTTTGGGGCTTCTTTTTATTTTTACCGGACATTTACCAAAGATAGATAACAAAATTTCTTTTTTATCTGAAAGCAATGCGTTTAGCTCATTTTTAGTGGATAAAACCGATTATTGTCTTCTCGAGATCAACCGATTTCTCAACATTACCTATGCAAATGAGCAAGCTATTGAATTATTTGGGATTGACAAAGGTTCGAAAAAAACTAACATTACCAATCAAATACCCGGATTAATACATTTAAGCGACTGGAAACGTTTTAAGGGGCAGCCACAAAATAATAGATTTAGTTACGCCATAAGCCGGACAATAAACCTAAAGCATCAACCAATAGATGTAAGTATTCATTTTTTTGATATTAAGGGAAATACTGCTATTGCCATAGAAAATATCACGCGAAAGAACAGGAAAAATGATATATTGTTGAAAGCAAAAAAAATTAGTTCGGAGAATGAGAATGCTAAAGATTTGTTTTTGTCGCTGATAAGCCATGAAATGCGTACACCGCTGAACGTTATAATTGGAATAGCAGCCTTACTTCAACATACAAAGCTTGATACAGAACAGCAGAAATACCTGCACATGATTGGCGAATCAAGTGAAACTTTGTTGGAAATTGTTGATAATGTGCTGGATGTATCGGATATTGAAAATGGCAAACTACATTTGCGAAGCGAAGCGGTAGTAATTCCTGAAATCTTCCAAAAGCTAAAAAATTATTTTGCACCAAAGGCTGAAAAAAACAGACTTAACCTTGTATTGCAATGCGATTCGTGCAATGGTTTGATTCTTGATACCGATGAGAAACGATTATACCAAATATTACAAAGCCTTGTTAATAATGCCTTTAAATTCACGAAGCAGGGATTTATTGCGATAAATGCAATGTTGATTACTGAAACAGCCCAGACTGCTACTATCCATTTTGAAGTAAGCGATAGCGGTGTTGGAATACCCGACGATAAATTGCGAGCGATAACGAAATCATTCATGCAAAGTAATTCGGGTTATTCACGCGAGTTTACAGGATTGGGACTTGGATTAACGATTGCCTATCATCTAATCCGTTTATTTAGAAGCAAACTACATATTGAAAGTGAACTAAACAAAGGTTCGCGTTTTCATTTTCAAATAAAATACAGCAAGATGCGTAATGCGACAAACGAAAAGGTACCAAGTACGTCGAGCAATGTACAAATATCCACTCCTCAATCGTTGAATAATATACGAATTATTCTTGCAGAAGATCAGGAATTTAACCAGAAGTTAATTGTGAAATTATGTGAAACATGGGGCTGTAATATCGAGGTGGCAGATAACGGTGCAATACTTCTCGAAATGCTGGAGCAAAATAATTATGATTTAATTTTAATGGATATACAAATGCCCGTTATGGATGGAATAGAGGCAGCCACACATATCCGTGCGAGCAGTAAACCATCTATTTCAAAAATACCAATTATTGCTCTAACAGCCTTTACACTACAGATGAGCCACGAAAAGTGTATAGCTGCCGGTATGAATAGCTATCTTTCAAAACCATTCAGATCAGATGAATTATTTAAAGCTATCTGGCTTAATGTTAATGATAAACCTGCAACCGGAATTACACAACCAATCTCTAAAGTAAAGCCAATACACCGATTGCCAAAAACACACCCAATAAAAGAACAAAAACTCTATAACTTAAAAGAAATAGAGGTTGCATCGGCTGGAAATAAAGCTTTTGTTGTAAAAATGATTCATGTTTTTTTGAATAAAACACCACAAGCTGTGGCGGAAATGAAATTGGCTTGTACGAATTGTGATTATGAAGAATTGCGTAAAACAGCGCACCGTGTGAAACCATCGCTTTCGTTTATGGGGATAAAAAGTGTTGAAAACGAAATGATTAAAGTAGAGTCTTTTGCACGTGAAAAAACAAATCTCGAGGAGATTCCAACGTTACTATCCCTAATCGATCAAAATTTGACAAAAGTTTATAAAAGCCTTGAAGCAGAAGTGCAAAATCTTATCTAAACGGAATAGAAACTTTTGCTATTTAATTTCGTTTAGTGTTAAGGGAAACTTACTTTTATCAAAATCAAAACTAATGCGAACAATTTTTTGTAAAGCAGTGTTAATTACTTTGTTTGCTTTAACACACACCACACATTCCATTGCACAGCAATCTACCAACGAGTTAATAATTAAGGCTGAAGAAGCTTTTAAAGCAAATAACTTTACCGCAGCAGCCGAAAACTACAACAAAGCCGCATTTGCATTTTGGGAAAACAATAATTATAATAAAGCACTCGAAACGTTTTTTAAATCGTTAGAAATCAACAAAAAAATAAATAATGGTAACGCCGTTGCTACCATTTATAATTTTATTGGCGATATTTATCAGGAAGATAATCAGCACCAAAAAGCACTCGATAGTTATTTGTCTGGTTACGAGTATCTAAAAAAAATGAATGAGCAAAATAGAATCATGATGCTCGAGATAAAAATAGCCGATTTATTGGGGGTAATGCATAAATATAACGATGCTGTTGAACATTTAGAAGTTGCGAGATTAATAGCCTATAAAGTGAATAATACCGTACAATTACGAATTATTTACGCTGCGTTAGTTAGGTGTTACCGCGCTTTAGGAAACACAAAAAAGGAGGAAGAGGCTTATGAATCATTTAATTACTACGACCAAATAACAAAAAAACAAGAAGTAGATGATGTAAAGCGAGAAACTGAATCGAAATTAAATTCGGTAGTAGCCGAAAAAGATGCCAAACAGAGAATAATTAACAATCAATTGCAGGAAACATCAGATTCACTGAGCGTTGAACGGAGATTAGGACAACAAAAGCAGATGGAAATAGAACTATTGAATCGCGAAAATGCAATTAACGAACTAAAGCTAAAAACGCAAACCTTAAAAACGAGAATTTCGCTTGCTGTTATTGCTCTCACACTTTTGTTTTCGTTCCTGATGATTCGCTTATATCGCTCGAAAAGTAAAATAAACCGACAATTAATAGCACGAAATATTGAAGTAAACGCTCAGAAAGTACAAATTGTAGCGCAATCTGACAAATTAATCCGCCAAAACGAATTGCTAAACAACAGTTTGCATTACGCACTTAGAATACAAACCGCTATGCATCCACTGTCGGAGGTAATGCACCAGCTATTCGATTTCTTTATCATTTATCGTCCGCGAGATATTGTTTCGGGCGATTTTTATTGGGTTTCGCGACTTACAATTGATGGCTCCGATACCATATTTGTGGCAGTAGTTGATTGTACGGGACATGGGGTGCCGGGTGCTTTTATGTCGTTGATTGGTAATCGCTTGCTTAATGAGATTGTGAACGAAAAACATATTACCGCAACTAACCAAATTTTGGAACTACTGCACAAAGGCGTTATTGAATCGCTTCACCAAGAACGTACTGAAATAGACGATGGTATGGATATTGCCCTATGCAAAATCGAAATGATGCATAACCGTAAAAAGCGAGTAAGTTTTTCGGGCGCAAAACGTCCGTTACTTGTTTATCGAAATTCAACCAAAAAAGTTGAAATAATAAAAGGAGATCGGCGACCGATTGGCAAATTCAGTGCGCCTTCTGTGATTAATTCACCTTTCACTACTACCGAGTTAAGCCTTGACACAGAAGATAATATCTATCTATTTAGTGATGGATTGACTGACCAAAACAATCCGGAACGTAAGCGTTTTGGCATGAATAATTTAATTCAATTAATTGAGCAAAATGGAGCAAACACTATGCTCGACCAGAAAAAAGCCATAGAAAAATCATTTGATATCTACCGGAATAATGCTACCCAACGCGATGATATAACACTACTTGCTATAAATTTGACCGGTTCGATGAGCACTAAGCGCGAACGCACAATTTCCTATAATTGGAGCACAAAAACTATACTTGTGGTGGAAGATGAGGAGTTTAGCTTTCTGCTTATCAAAGGCATACTTGAAACAACTGCCGCTAATTTGCTACGTGCTTACAATGGAAAAAATGCGCTTGATATCCTACAAGCAAATCCAAATATTGATTTGATTTTGACAGATTTGCACATGCCCGAAATGGATGGAATTACAACAATCGGAAAAATAAGGCAGGTAAACAAGACGGTTCCAATTATTGTACAAACAGCTTTTAACACATCGGACGAAAAGGAAAAAAGTTTTTTAGCCGGATGCAACGATTATATTACTAAACCAATACAAACTAAGGAGTTATTAACCGCAATTGCCAGTTATATGTGATTTCAAGTTGCTTTTGCAAGCTAAAATGTAGCTTTTAATAAAGTTTGCAAGGGGTTTTTGTATTCATTTATGCTAAGGTTAAAGCTTTTATAACGGCTTTAACCTTAGTTTAAAATCGTAAATTCTACATATTCAAGGTTTTTCGCAGTAATAAAGTTTGCAATTGATTCAAATTATGAAATACCGGTAACTACAATTGTTGCGCGGTTATTAAAATAATTGTCATCAAATGTTAACTGTTCAAATATAAAGATACTTTTTAATTTTCTGCGTTGGGGTTTTTTCAAATGGTACCGGATGTTCAATTATTAATGCGAGTTTAGCAAATTTACTCACCTCACTATTTACATACGCTTTTATATCATCAAGTATATTTCTAATGTATTGTTGCATATCACTTTGCAGTACTTTTGCCGATTCTTTCAGTTTGTTGAATTTTTCTTCAACTTCCTGGTAGTTGAGATGAACTTTGGCTACTAATTTGCCTTTCATTTCATACACAATTGCTTCAGTTACATACTGATGACGGGTCAAAATAGCTTCAATTTGTTCGGGGTAAATATTTTCGCCGTTGGCAGTTAATATCATGTTTTTCAACCTGCCTTTGATAAATAAATGGTTGCTTCTATCAATATAGCCTAAGTCGCCGGTTCTAAACCAACCATCTTCAGTGAAGCATTTTTGTGTTAAATCATCGTTTTTGTAGTATCCTTTCATTACATTATTTCCTTTTGCCACAATTTCGCCTTCGCCGGTTTCTAAATTTACATCAATGAGCTTTAAATCTTGTCCGGGTAGGGCAAAACCGGTTGAGCGATAGCGGGTCTTTTGTGGTGAGCTACCTGCAAGTAAAGGCGCTGTTTCTGTAAGTCCATAACCGATAGCATACGGAAAATTAGCTTCGCGCAGAAACTTTTCGGTTTCTGCATCAAGCAATGCGCCACCAATACCAAAAAATTTCAGCTTTCCACCAAATGTGTGCATCAATTTTTTACCGGCTATAAAATTCAGCAATTTTCGTGTTGGTGCTAAACTGTATAATGATTTTGCTGTTCCTTTTGAAAACTTGGGTTTGATGCGCATTTTGTAGATTTTTTCGATAATCAATGGAACGCTCAGCATCATTGTGGGTTGTACGGTTTGTAGTGCCGGTAATAGTATGCTGGCAACTGGCGCACCAGCAAGGTAATACACACTTGCTCCATTAGCTAAGGGCATCAAAAAGCCAAGTGTACATTCGTAGGAGTGCGATAAAGGCAGGATGGAAAGCAACCGATCAATCTCAGTAATGCTTTGAATATGAGAAGTTGCAATTATATTTGAAATCAAATTTTTATGCGATAGCATTACACCTTTTGATAGTCCGGTTGTGCCAGATGTGTAGATGATGGAAGCTAATTCGTCGCCGGTCAGCTCACCAAATTGTTTAGCTAAATTGTCTGGTGTTTTATCAATAAATTTATCTACTTTAGGGCGCGACGATGTGGACAATGCTGCGTCTAACGAAAAATCTTCAACATTTAAAACATACTGAATACAGTTAACAGTATTTGTTAGTTTGTATTTCAGATCGTTAGTAGTTACAATCGCTTTTGCTTCGGAGTGCTCAAGTATATTTTGTATTTCGCTGGCACTGAAATCGTTTAAAATCGGAACTGTTGTTGCGCCAATAAACACAACAGCTAAATAACTAATACCCCAGTAAGGATTGTATGTGCTGAGAATAGCCACTTTATCACCTTTCTCAATACCAAGATTTTTAAGAATATTAGCTCTTTCAATAATACGGGTATAAAGATCACCATAAGTGATTTTCTCTCCATCAACAAATGATAATGCGAGATTGTTTTTATACGAAGCTACGCTCTGGCTAATCAGACTCCGAATATCTGTGTTTTTCATGTTTTCAAGGTATAAATGATTAATTTAGCTCTGTCAGTTAAGTGTTTATAGGTTATTAAAGTATTGCAAAATTAAGTAATAAATATATACAAATACAAGTATTTACATATTTTATTTTTCGTAATCGCATTTTTCATTTGTTAGTAGCATTTTTTAATAAAAGCAAGCAAATAATTGCGTTTATATTTGAAAGTAAAATAGTGAAAAGCACAAACAGCTCAGGATTTCTTTTGGGCTAAAGCAATATTGAAAATTAACAAACTTGCCAAGGCTTAAAACCATTTTTCAATAAAAAAAGCCTGTGTTTCAGGCTTTTTGTAGTCTCACCAAGACTCGAACTTGGATTTAGAGTTTAGGAAACTCTCGTTCTATCCCTTGAACTATGAGACCGATTTAATGGAGCCGCAAAAGTATAAATTTAGTAGATATTCGTATAATAAATACTGATTTTTTCGATTAACGATGGATGATTTTCGGTTTCCTATTGCAGACCTCCAATAGCAAATCAAATTCTAACACCCATCACCATTACATCGTCTATTTGTTCGAATGTACCTCGCCAGTTTTCAAAGGTTTGCTCTATAAATGTTTTTTGTTCGCTGAGTGGGTTTTGCGAAATATTGGTAACCATTTCTCTAAATCGTTTAGTCATAAACTTTTGTCCGTTGGTTCCTCCAAACTGATCGCAGTAACCATCGGAAAACAAATAAAGCGTATCGCCTTTTTGTATTTCTATCTCGCGATTAGTAAATGATTCTTTTTCTACAATATAAATACCGATAGGCATTTTATCAGCTTTTAGCTCAATTAATTCTGCCTTATCTGATTTTGTGGAATCAGTACGAACTAAATATGCCGAATTGTAGGCACCGGCAAATTGAAGTGTCATTTTATTTGTATCAATTATGCACAGCGAAATATCCATACCATCTTTATTTTCAAGTTCTTTTCCGGTTTGTCGCAAGGCAGTTTTCACTTGGGTTCTAAGCTCATTCAATATTAAATTAGCCTTGTTTATAGTTAAACGTCCAACAATTGCATTCAAAAATGAGATGCCGAGCATACTCATAAATGCGCCGGGTACACCATGTCCGGTACAGTCGGCTGCCACAATTATTTTACAATCATCAACTTGTTTCATCCAATAGAAATCACCGCTAACTATGTCGCGTGGTTTAAACAGAATGAAATATTCCGCGAACATCGAAGCCAGTACCGCTTCGGGCGTTATCACTGCGTTTTGTATTCGGCGAGCATAAATGATACTGTCTGTAATGTTCTGTTTTTGATGCGTTATGATATTATTCTGCTCGGTTAGCGTTACATTCGATTCTTGAATATCTTCAAGCATTTTAGTTTTAATAACTGCCGAAACAAGGTGTTCTTTCAGATTTTTTGCCAAACTAAAATCTCGCTTATCAAAAGCATTTTCTATCCGTTTGTTTGCTAAAACAATGAAACCCTGCGTTGTATTTGCAATATTGATAACTATAACCATCGCCGATTTGGTACGCGGCAAAAGCATCATTTTCTCGTTTGTTTCAAATTTTATGTGATTAGTATGGTAAATATCTTCGAAAATCTCATCCGAATCCGACAGATAGATTCGATTGATTTCATCTATAGTCATGCTGATAGACTTTACTTCGGCAAGCTCAAAACCATATATCGCCATGATTTTAAAGCTCATACTTTGTTCGTCGTACAGGTAGATGTAGGCTATTTCGAGACTACGAATGATACGGAGTTTTTCAAGTATGGATTGTAGCAGGTTTGAAAAATGTATCTCGCTGTTAATGGATTGTACGATAGTATTTATTCGTTCTAACTCGTTGTTTTTCAAGCCTAATTCTATTGATTGTTTCTCGATTTCCTCTTTTTGTGAAACAATTTCTTTCGTTCGGTCTTGTATCACGTTTTCGAGGACTTCTTTTTCCGATTGTAATTTTTTCAATCGATAACGGATGAAAGCAAAGACACTTACGCCAAATATTATAACATATAACACTATGGAGTACCAGCGACGGCTTAATGGTGTGGTTATTTTAAAGGTGTATGTACATTCTTTACTCTCTTCCTGGTAGCTATTTTTTGCTTTTACACGGAAAACATATTCACCGGCAGGTAAGTTGGTATATTCTTTTGTTGTTTGACTACTCCAATTCGACCAAATTTTGTCGTAACCATCAAGAAAGCATTGATAAACACATTCTCCTTTCACATCATAGCTGGTGGCTGTAAATTTGAAGCGGATGGTGTTCAACTTGTAATCAATTTTATATTTTAGAAAGGAGTTTTGAGTTAAGGTCGAGATATAATTGTTGTCGAAATATGTTCCTTCGAAAATGAGCGAATCCGAACCAATCTGAATTTCACGAATGATAGCATTAAATACCGGAGACGAATGTTTCTTTTGCGAGTCGAAGCGTATAACTCCTTGAGGACCCGAGAACCAAACAACACCATTGGTCTGTGGTGAAATATTCCATATATTCATATCGCATATCGGATAGAGTATTTGTTGGTGTTTAACAAATTTTCCTTCCTCGTTTTTAATATACATTGCTACATTGGTTTCGTCCCATTGGTTTGCATAGAATACGCTATCTTGCGATTGGCTTAACCGATGCAGTATTGGCGAAATAGAATCATTAAATAGTTTGAAAGGCTGAAATTCGGCAGTTTGGTTGTCGAAAGTATAAGTGCCAGAGGTTGTATTTATTAGAATTTGTTTGTTGAAGGTATTGAGATAGTAAAGCACCATTGGTGGTAGTTTGTTGGAACTATCTAATTTTTCAATTCTCATTTGTTGAATATTGTACCTATATACGTGTTTTGCCGATATTTCTAACCAAAGATTTCCATATTCATCTTCCAGTATTTTTCGTATTTCTTTAGGTGCTTGTGCAATAGCTCCTTGATAAATCCAATTGTTTCGTTTAACTTCCAGCAGTGCGAGGTGGTCAATTTCGCCAATAAATATTTTGGTGGAATCGAATTTTGAGCGACACAAGGCTAAAGAAAAATTGTTTGAAAGTTGGGTGATTACATTTTGCTTATTGAGTCTAAAAATACCTTTGCTCGTTGCGGCAAGCAATTGGTTGTTACATTCAATAATATTCCAACAGGCTGATGTAATACCATTTATAGGTTCAAATCCTCGCGCACCTCTAGTAAAAATACCATCAGTTCCATAAAAATATATGGTGCCGTTATAATTGATTGTTCCATTGATTTCGCCGGTAATACCATAATTTTGATCAAAATATGTTAAAACCCCTTGCACATCTATTTGCGAAATGCCATTGTTGAGAGCTGCCCACAATCGTCCGTCATTAGCTTGGTATAGTGCGCGTATGTGTTCGTTTTGTAAGCCACTTTCTTTGTTAATTACTTGTTTTAGATGTAATGAGCCGTCTAAAAGAATGATACCTCCACGTTCGGTACCAATAGCTAAAGTTCCGTCGCTCAGTTTTATTCCGCACGAAATAGTGTTACGCCTAAAATATGAGTTCATTGGTGAATATAAGGTATCTATGCTATTGTTTCGGATTGCGAGCAATCCCTGATTAGCTGTGCAAATAATCAAGGTTTCATTATCCAATTTAATCATTGCACTAACATCTAATATTTGTCCGGTATTTTTGCTGCGAGAAACCTCCACTAAATCATTGTTATTCAAGGTAAATATACCCGAGTTCTTAAGCATCACATAAAGTTGCGAACCCGTAGCAAAAGCAAATAGCACTTGTTTTTCGGACGAAATTTGTGTTATCATTTTAAGCGACTTTCCATCCCAACTCAAAATGCAATCTGTGGCTATATAATAAACCAAATTGTTGATAATGCAAACTGTAACTATCTCAATATCCGATTTTCCAAATTGTTTCAACGAATCTTTCAGGCTAATAAATTGCATATCGCATCGGGGTTTCTGCGGCATTAAATATCCGAAATCGCTACTTGCTCCAACATAGATTCGCCCCTTAGTGTCTTTAACGATTGAGGTGATACGCGAAATGTCGTTGGTTGATAGCGTTTTCCAAATAGTACCATCATATTCGAGTACGCCAATAAAATTGGCGAAATACATTATGCCCAAATTATCTTGCGTAATTCCAAAATTTTGTGTGTGTGCCAGATAGTCTTTGTGCGTATAGTTTTTCAAAAATGGCTTTCCTAAATCACTATTTTGCGCGTAGCCAGCCGATAAAATCCAAAATACAACCCCTGATATTAATAGCAATCTTTTCATTGAAATCTAATTTTGTCATTTGTTAAATAACGCGAATCCTTCCACCTCAAATATTCCGATAAAAGAATCTTTATTCGTTTATTTTTCACATTATGAATATTTTAGAATGTAGGCTCATTTGGTCAAAACAGCAAACAACACCAAATTATTTAATGTTTCAATTGCCAAGCGATATACCAACGTATAGCCAAAACATGCAAAAAATTCCATCGCAATTTACAAAACCTTCTATTGAAAACCAAAATTTTAAAATAACAAAACAAATATTTAGCCAGACTAATGTTTCGCAACAGATTTCATTTGAAAGGTATCATCGTATTATCGAACGATGAAACAAGTGAATTGTCGAAATTGAAAAGATAGCTGAATGAATGTGTTCATTAACAGGGAATTTTAATAGGTACAACCATGCAGTACAAGTTAGCACACTTTAACCAACTTTCCAAACAGCCTCATCGAACTGATGGCAATAACTACAACTGCACCGCCAAGTCCCAGATTGACACATAAAAAAGTGAGAACATCAATCTGAAAGATATATCCGATTGCAGCAAGCATACAAAAAATACCGTTGACAACGAAGGAATATCTGATAACACGATTCAATTTGTCGCCGGTGAAAATTGGAAAGATAAACAGGGACGATAGACCGAAAAAGAAAGTCCAGCCCAGCATGTCAATGGCAGTCATTATTGAGAGCGGATTAGCTTGCACAAAGTGTTCTAATCCATTGGAATAACCCTGTTCAATATTGAGGCGTACCACACTCAGTTGTACAAAATAGTGAATACACGAGGTAATTGTAAAAGCTGTTGCAAAAAGCAGACTGAGCCTTGCTAACGGTTTCTTTTTTTCAGTAGCATAATCGTAGAAGCTGTTGATAAGCAGCAAATAAATAGGCGCAAACAGGAACATGAACAATTTAGCTGTGTTTTGAAAAACTTGACTGTTGGTCTGTACAAAAGTCAAATAATCCTGAAGGTTTGTCCATATAAAAAGTGGCGAAGTGAAAGCAATTCCGAAAAAACTAACTATCCAAATAATTAGCGAAAGAATCAGCAATCTGGCAGCCCAAAGACCTGTTTTTAATGCGTACTCATTCATTTTTTTGTAAAAAAAGCTATTTTAATTCGTCTCTTTGCTTCAATATTATCCTCAATCCCTCATACCGGCTAAGTTTCGATAATTCATTGTTTTCAGCAAATTGCATCACCCAGTCCGGATTGGTTTTAGAGTATTCGCGCAGTATCCAACCAATAGCTTTGCGAATGAAAAACTCCTTTGAGTCTGACAATCGCAGGATAAAACTTGAAAGTAGTTCGGTATCGGTTTTTGTTTTGTACTGAAGCTGATAGAGGAGGCAAGTGCGTTGCAACCACATATTGCCTGAATTCATCCAACGCTCAGTAGTTATGGGTATTAACTCAGGATAATTTTTGAAATGCGTACCTACAAGCCATGATGCAATTCCATCAACCGAATCCCACCACGATTTATTAATAACCATGTATTCGTATAAATCTATGGTTTCGGGAGGTAGGTTTTTAGCTCGCTTTTTGAGCAAATCAATGCAGGTGTATTGCCATTCGCGTTCGGATTGTTCCCACAGTTGCTTAGCAAAGTCAGTCAGTAGATTGTCGGGAGGGAGTCCGTGCTGTTTGATAAAAGCAGTAAACAGCTCGCGACGAAGCGGGGTTTTTATGCCGTAATAATCAAACAGGTTTTTCATATATCGCTTCTCGGCGGCTGCTTTTGCGTCATCAGCAGCCGCTTCGAATTGCGATTTTAAGGCAAAAAAATATTTGTCGAGCATAATTACAAAACTGAACTAAACAGTTGGTTTTTCTGGCTCAATAGTTTTCGTTTCGGTAGTAGTTGTTGTGGTGGTTACTACTTCGCTTTTAATTTCTTTTTCATCGGTGAACACGTCTTTAGCTTTGTCGCTCAGGTCTTTCACGCCATCAACAACTTTATCTTTCACTTTGTCGAAAATACCTTTAGCTTTGTGTCCGATTTCGCCCATGTCAATTTTTGATTTGCCATCGTCGTCGGTCATCATGTCTTTAACTTTGGCTTTCAAATGTTGTGCGCCATGTCCTAATTTGTCCATTGCCTGACCAATACCAGCTTTAATTGACTCCAGTGTGTTGTCTTTTTCAACCACTGTAATTCCTAAATCACCTTTTACTTCGTTGAATAATTTCCATTCTTCGGGCGTAGCTTCGCCTTTAGCGCTAATTTTATCCATCAAATTTTGTAAAACTTTGATTTTTATCTCGTTCAACACTTCATCGTCGAGTTTAAGTTCAACTTGAAGTTTTTTTATCTCAGCCATTTCTTCAGCTGTAACATCGCCATCAGCTATGGCTTGGTCAATTGCTTCTTGCAATTTTTTTTTGGCTTCTTCGGTTTTTCCACCGTCAAATAGGTCTTTTACTGAATTGAATAATGATTTAAAGTTCATAATATTAGCGATTTATAATGTTAATAATACTTTTGTAGAATATCTACTCAAACAAAGATAGACAATAATTACAAAAAATCCTTATTTTTTTGAAGAAAATATTTTGCACAATTGAAAGTTAAATGTATATACTTAATAATCAAAATACAATAAACTATTTGTGTTTTGTAAGGATTGTTTTCCAATAAAAAAATGAATCAACTTGTTTTTCTAAAATATTGTTCGTAATTTTGCGAACAATAAAACTAAATTAATGGAAATACAAGAAGTCTTTACCGAAGATCAAAAGCAATTAGCGCTGTATGCAAAAGCGCTTGGGCATCCGGTACGTGTTTATGTTATTGAGTTGCTGTCGAAGCAAACCTGCTGCTACAGTGGCGATTTATCGGAGGTTTTACCTATTGCCAAATCAACATTATCGCAGCATTTAAAGGAATTAAAGGATGTTGGGTTGATTCAGGGCGAAATTGAAGCACCAAAAATCAAATATTGTCTCAATCGCGAGAATTGGGCAACTGCCCAACAATTGATGAAAAAATTTTTTAGTATTTAATTTTTTTCTCCCAACTGTTCGTTGTTTTGCGAAATACGAATGATGTACTGACAATTTTAATCACGACTGCTTTCAAAATGTTGTGAAATTTGAATAACATATTGCCTTAGTATATTGATAAATAAGTTTTAGTATTTACATATTATATTCAAAAAAATGACAATAAAAGTTTTAGGAACCGGATGTGCGAAATGTAAATCGCTCGAAAAAGTAACCCGTGATGCTGTAGCAGCACTTCAGCTCGATGCGACAGTAGAAAAAGTTGAGGACATCGTTAAGATTATGCAATACGGCGTTTTAGCAACTCCTGCGCTGGTAATCAACGAAAAAGTAGTGTTATATGGCAGAGTACCGAATGTGGATGAAATTAAAAAAATATTAACTTCAAATGTATAAAATTATGAAAGCCATACCTATTAATATTCTATTGGTGGTATTATTTGCTTTTTCGTGCAGCACAAAAACTGCGCAAACAACCGAAAATGCTGCTGATACTTCAGCGGTTGCTGCGAGTTTGGCAAAACTTGAGGTATTGTATTTTCACAGCACAAACCGCTGTGTTACTTGCAATGCTGTAGAAAATAATGCCAAAAAATTGCTTGAGGAAAAATATAAAACCGAATTGGATAATGGCACAATCAAATTCACATCCTACAATGTTGATGATGAAGTCAATAAACCATTGGCTGAAAAATACCAAATTAGCTTCTCAACTTTGCTGATTGTCAATAAAGCAGGTGCTGAGGAAGTTAAAACTGATTTTACAGATATTGCCTTCCAATATGCCCGAACAGATCCTGAAAAATATGCGGAGCTGTTGACAACGGAAATTGATAAAAATCTGAAATAGCATGGAATTTCTGCAAAATTTGTTGGATAATACCAACACACCTATAATTTATGCTTTTGTTTTGGGACTAATGACTGCCATAAGTCCTTGTCCATTGGCAACAAATATCACAGCTATTGCCTTCATTAGTAAGGACATTGAGAATAAACGGAGAATATTTGCCAATGGAATAATTTACACACTTGGCAGAGCAATAAGCTATACATTAATCGGCGTGATACTTTTTTTGGGTGCAAGCAAATTTAATGTTTCAAAAATTTTTATTGCAAACGGCGAAAAGTTTTTAGGCCCGTTACTTATAATTATAGGTGTTTTGATGTTGGATATTATACACATCAAATTTCCATCGTTTGGTAAATTGACAGAAAAAATGCACGACAGTTCAAAGAAAGGCAGCAGTTTGAGTGCATTATTACTTGGAATTGTGTTTGCGCTTGCTTTTTGCCCGTACAGCGGTGTGTTGTATTTTGGTATGCTAATTCCAATGACAATAGCAAGTTCATCGGGCTTGTATTTGCCTTTAGTGTTTGCAATTGCAACGGGACTCCCTGTAATTATCATCGCTTATTTGTTGGCTTTCAGTGTTGCAAGCATCGGAAATTTTTACCAAAAAATTCAAACTTTCCAAAAATGGTTTAATCGTGTGGTCGCCGTAATTTTCATTTTGGTTGGTCTGTATTATGTTTATTTGTTCTATATTAAGTAATTGATTTGTTTTCAAATTAATTGTCATGAAAATTGCTAAGTAATTATGGACAAGCATCAACACACGCATATAACTAAACTTACGAACATCAACAGGGCGTTTATTATTGGTATCGCAATAAACGCCTTATATGTAATTATCGAATTTTCTGCGGGTTTGTATTACAATTCGCTCTCATTAATTTCCGATGCCGGACATAATTTGAGCGACGTTGCGGCGCTGGCTCTGGCTTTGTTAGCTTTCAGGTTGGCAAAAATTAAAGCAAACAACAAATTTACTTATGGTTATCGCAAATCTACTATTCTCGTATCTCTTATCAATTCCGTAATTCTTTTTACGGCTATTGGCGGTATAATATGGGAAAGTATTGGCAGATTGCACAATCCTGTTATAGTACAAGGTGTTTCAATATCAATAGTTGCCGCAATTGGTATTGTAATAAATGCAGTTTCAGCATTCCTATTTTTTAAAGACAAAGACAGCGACCTAAATATACAAGGTGCGTATCTGCATCTAATGGTTGATGCTGCGGTTTCATTAGGCGTGGTGGTTTCTGGCATTTTTATAGCAATATTTTATATCTATTGGCTTGATATGGTGATGAGTTTGATAATAGTAGCGGTAATTTTCTATTCTACTTGGAATCTTTTCAAAGACAGTTTATCGCTTACGCTCGACGGTGTACCTAAGGGAATTGACCTACAAAAAGTAATTGCAGAAATCAAAGAAGTGGAAGGCGTAATTGATGTTCACCATCTGCATGTTTGGGCAATAAGCACATCGCAAAATGCAATGACAGCGCACATTATTATTCCAACAAATACTGGAATGGAACAATTGAACATTTTAAAGAAAAACATAAAGCAGGAACTGGAACACGTTAATATTCAACATGCAACGCTTGAGTTTGAAGCGGAAGATGAAATTTGTGGCGATTTGGAAATGATTTGAAAACAGATGCTACTACAACTGGCGTATTAATTAAGTGTTAAAGATAGTTACAATATCGCAGTTTAATTTTCAATTGCAGTAAATGGTATTTAATTTTCTTTTTTTTATAGTT
>JFJP01034737.1_pt1 | contig 22362 bp, 14 predicted proteins | sample 431651 | NCBI WGS metagenome assembly JFJP01 (sample SAMN02602958, study PRJNA72255) | Microbial mat metagenome, whole genome shotgun sequencing project. | biome: fresh water; feature: sink hole; material: water; isolation source: purple microbial (photo- and chemosynthetic) mats found in...
GTCGCGCTGTGGGCCGTGCAGGCCATAGCCCGCGGCGCCGAGCGCATCGTGTTCTTCAGGTGGCGCACCGCGCCATACGGGCAGGAGCAACTCTGCTACGGCCTTCTGGACAGTGATGATCAGGAAACCGAACGGATGCGCGTCATCAAAGTCATGATGGACCGGGCAAAGGCCGAATTGTCGACGCTTGCCTCGACAAAAGTTGAAAGCCCCGTGTGTCTCGTTTATTCCAAAGACGATGCCCGGTTGCTGCGGGAGCAGTATCTGTCCAGAGGCTTGCTGATGCGGGTGTCTCCGACAGTTCAGGCCGGGTATGACAAGGAAGCTGCCGCCTGGTTTGCCCCCTTTGCCACGCTCGGAATAGGTACCGATATCCAGTCTACGCGCTCCCTCGATGTCGACCGGTACCGGGTCATCTCGTTGCCGATGTACCAGATGGCAGACCCTGCTCTTGTCCTCCGGCTCGGCGCCTGGGTGGAACAGGGTGGTACCCTCATCCTGGGCTACCGGGCAGGGGCCCGGGACCTGCGTAACCACAACATCACGACGCTGCTGCCAGGGTTGTTTGCAGAAATGGCAGGAATCACGGTGCCGCGCTTCGAGTCCCTGAACGAGACGAGTGCCAGGCTCCGGGTAGGATTGATCCCGGGCCGGGGTCTCGTGTGGGCGGATATAATCGAGTTGCACGGCGCTACGGCAGCCGCCGTATGGACTGATGCTAAAAAATTCTACAGGGGACATCCCGCAGTCACCGTCAACAAGGTGGGCTCAGGCCGGGTCTGGTATATCGGCACGAGCCCGGACCCTGTCGCCATGATCACACTGTACCAGCGCATCCTCAAGGAAGCAGGACTCAAGCCCAGGTTTGCAGGCGCTGATATCGAATCAGTTATCCGCCGTGACGAGGATGGCCGGCAGTGGCGGTTGGTGCTCAACCATTCCCCGAATGCCAGATATGCGTATGGAACGCGCCTCGAGCCCTGGGGCTGGAAAAAACTGCCCATCAGCTGAAGCGACGTATCCGATATGAAAAAAGCAGGCCGCCGGAAATCCGGCGGCCTGCTTTCTTTACGAGCCTTCAGGCACTCCAGGCACTTAAGGCAGGTTTGCCATCAGGTCCTTGGCTGCAGCATCGGCTCCGACCTGCGTCAGGGCGGCGCGGCGGGCGGAGGCCTCGTCGGTAGCTACGACGATGGTGGATTTCTCGCTGCTGTACAGTATCTGTCCTGTAGCAAAATCCACGCAACGAACGGTCATCCGAGCCGTTGCCTGCCACATGGAACCGTCTTTTACGGGTTTGTCGACCCTGGCGTAGCCGTAGATGAAGCGCGCCAGACTGCTACCATATTGGGATTTTGCTGCCTTGAGCACAGCCGCATCGTCCAGGGCGATGACAAAAGCCTGGTCTATCGGGGCCAGGCCTGCCTTGAATTTTTCCTTCATGAGGGTCGTGAAGAGTCCACCCTGGGCAACAGCGGTCGTCAGCGGTGTGCCATCTTCGTTAAGGTCTACTATATATACACCCGTAGAAACAGTTTTCGCGGCGGAGGTGATGGTGTATTCGAATGATATTGAGCGCCGGGCCAGGTCATCACCGATGGCGGCTACGAAGCCTTCGAACCGTGCCGGTATCTTGTCAAGCAATTCCCGGGTGGAATCCAGGTTCAGGGAGAAGCTCAGGGTGGCCTTGCCTACGAAATCGGGAGGAGGCGGGGCAAAGGATACGATGCCTTTCTGGTCGGTCATGGCACGCTCGGTCCTGCTGACGACACGCCCCGAGGTCTGCCTCCTCTGGTAGGTGACATATACCTCCGCGCCGGGTATGCCGGGTGCGGTGGTGCCTTCTCCGAATGATAGCCGGGCCTGGAACGGTTTGTCATAGGTTTTGCCAAGACCGGCGGCTGTCGGCGCATCAACGCGCAGGAACTGCAGTCTACCGAGCAGGGTGCGGGCCTTGTTGACGTTGCGTTCCAGTTTTATGTCCGCGTTGTCTATGTTGGAGCCTGACGCCGCGACGACGGCTTCTACGTAGCTCTTGATTGCGTCAAACACCCTGCCGGATGAAGCCGCCGCATCGCCAGCCGCTTCCGGTTTGGCTACCGCGTCTTCCTTCTCCTTGAAAACCGCTGCAATTCTGGCTTTTTCCTTGTTCAGATCGGCCGTTGCGTACTGCGCAAGAATATAGACAGTTACCAGGGACCCATCCTTTACGACGTACCTGTCCTTTATGGTGAATCCTGACAGCTTGCTCGTTCCAGTCTGCTTCACGACGCTTGTGACTTCGGCGGTGTAGGAGTCGAGCGTACCTTTGGCTTCTCCGGTCGTTGCGACGCTGATGTCCACGCCCATGTATCTGGTAATCTGTGAAATCAGGCTGATGGCGGCATCTTCGGTGGCCAGCGCCGTATCGCCTTTGCTGTCCGATGACGAAGCTACGAAATACGTATTTGCAGCGTCAGGCGCTGGCGTCGTAAGCGTCCATCCAGGTGCTTTGGCAGGTTCTGGTGCAGAGACACACGATACAGCGAAGATGCCAGCGGCTGCCATTAACGTCAGGCGCAATGAATTGGTCATCGAATCCTCCTGTGAAAATTTTACTTTGTATGGAAATCGCGGGGCGTTCCGGAAGAAGGCTTGATCAGCCGCCTTCCGCAAGGCCCTTGCCACAGAACAGCATGTCCACAAGTTACAAAAGGCATCCCCGGCACTGCCGAGGATGCCCTGTATTCAGAAATTGCTATCAGAATCCTTCGTAGAAAGCGCTCTGGACCGCGTCGATAGCGCGCTGCTTCTCGGGCGTCTTGGCAACGGCGGCTTCAACATCGGTCAGGTACTTCTCCAGCTGCTTCTGGAGTACTTCAGTGTCGATCGAGTAGAGCTTGATCACGCGATAGATGCGGCGCTCCACTTCTGACTTGTTCTTGGCTCCGGGTTTGTAGTACTGGAGATAGACCCACCAGTCCGGGCCGGCCATGAAGCCGGAGAATTTAGCCTCTGAAACGGTCTTGACTACGTTCTCGAAGTATTCGGTAAGCTGGTCACGGTCTCCGACCTGGGCTCCGGCAAACTTCTGCTGGACACGGGTGGACAGGTAGCGGGCAATCTGGACCGGCGCGTCCATGTTGTCCATGGCAGTCTGTGTTCCCTGCTTGCTCTGGCCTTCGGAGTCGAGCACTATGACATACTTGCCCTTGTACTCGGGGAGCTTCTCGACGGCGCTGGCGCCGCTTTCAATGTAGGACATTACCCACGCGGGGACGTTGGCTCCGAGTGCTGTGCCTTTATGTTCCAGAACGTCCGGTGTGAGGACCGCTTCCATTGGTTTCGGTGCTTCGACTTTGGGCTGGCTGGCGCATGATGCTAAGGCGAATACCGCCAGAACTACCAGGAGAATGCCGAGAATCTTCTTCATAATAACCTCCTTAAAGGTCTTTCGATGATGTAGACCATATCCGGATACGGTCCAAGTAACAATATATCACAGGGATTGCTCCCGGATGACCTGCTTACAGTCCACTGTTGAAGGTGAACGATTTTCCTCTGCTATATAACAAGTATAAATCAAGAAGTCCCGCACGTTCAGACGCATCGTACATTGCGTCCTCCAGTTTATCCCGTGACTTGAAGGTGTAGAGGGCCAGTCGTGTTTCCGCAGGTGAATAGGATATCTGCTCGACTTCCCTGACGACCTTGGCCAAAGCCCGGCGGAGCGTACTGATCTGCCGGGAATCCGGGGTGTTCTGGATGAGCACCTCGTAGCGGACCCCGCGTGACATGGAATTCTTGACAAGTGTTTTGGATTGATCGGTCATCCTGGGCATGGCTGACCATACGGAGGCTGCGACGGCATTGGCTATCGCACTCTCACTCGAGGTCGTGCTCATGACCTGCGGACTCTGGAATGCTACCGAGCCGAGTAGTTGAGCCGTAGAGGTGTCGAATATCTTCATGGAGCCCTGTGCCGTGGCATAGAATTTGCCACTGGATGACGAGGGGGTAGCATTGAAGGATAATTCCACGTAGACATCCGCATTGTATTTCTGGGCCAGATACTGGATCAGGTCTATGGAGCCACCGGTTTCTGCCTGGTATGCAGACTGCTGGTCCTTCTTGTTCTTTTCTATCTGGTCAAAATCGACGACGGACAGACCGAGTTTCTCTATCAGGTACCTGTTGGCCTGATTGACGGCAACCTTTGCGGACTGTGCGTCTATGACCGACCGCTCGTCGTAGTAGACCATGTACTGAAGCCGCGCCAGATAATTGTTGAGGAAGGCTTCCTCCTCGGGTGTCATGACTCCAGGTGCCGGAGGCGGAGTGTCTACTGCCTCGGTTGCCGCTGCAGAGGGTGCTGAGGTCGAGGTTCCCGAAGCAGTTCCAGCAGTAGTTCCGCCCGCGGTACCTCCCTGTACCAGAGCCATCGCCCTGGCCTTGTTCTCATCAGTCGTACCGGTGGCCGTTGACGCTGCCGAATCGGTTGCCCTGGAATCCTGTCTGGCAGGTTCGGGAGCGCTGACACACGAAGCCATGACCGCAAGGCATACAACTGAAACACAAACTATTATTCTCATAAATTCCCTTCCACCGCAGGTGCAAAAAATAGTATATCCCGGTTGCCGGTTAAAACAACAAGACTTACATTTTCCATTGCAGGGCAACGAAAATCAAGTCAGCCTGATTGAAAAACTATTGGTTGAGGTTTGCAAGAGCCTGGCTTGCAGGAACGGGGACAGCAGCCTCTCTCTGGATTTCCGAAGCGGCTGCATAAGGAGCCATCTGTCTGGAATCTGCCGAGAGCATGCGTAGCCGCCTCGTTGAAGCCAGTGTCGATCTGAGTACCGAGAGTGATACCTTTGAAACAACGGCATTGTCATCGCCGATGGAAGTCAGGTTCCATGTTGCATCAAGCGCCGGAGCCGAATCATCGAACAGCACCCAGGAATCATCAGAGCTGTATACAATAATACCAGCTTCCGTGGGCTCGATGGCGACCGTAAGGCTTGAATCTGTATTCCCTCCCACGTTGAACCCCGTAGCTTCACCACCCAGCCATATCGTTCCGTCGGTATCGACACCAAGGCTGTTGCCATCGGCAAGCCTGATGGTAGCAATCGCTTTGCCTTCAATATGGTTGAACGTAAGCGACGTACCCTGGGCGGGGATTCCACTTGAACCTATGATGAGCCTGCTGCCACTGCCGAGACTAAGGCTGCCATGCGTCAGTTCGATGGCATCACCTACAGTTGCAAAACCCGGTCCCAGGATTCCACCTTCAAAACCGCTCGCACTTATGAGTGATTTTCCTTTTACAGCCTGTTCAGAGAGCAGGAATGCTGGATAGGGGCCTTCAATTATGCGCAACTCGTCGAATATTGCGACATAACCACCGGGGCCAGAGACAATGCATGATCCCGGCTGGAACTGGAACAGAGGCGATACAATGGTTCCGCTGCCGGCGGGTTGTTCGTCCACGTAGAACTGGATGAAAGCACCATTTTCTACAGGCGCTACATACACGGCCAGGCGTGTGGCGCTTGTCGGTAGTTCCATGACTGACGGTACGGTTGAATTGCCTGACTTGAAGTACGGAACGCCCTTCTCCACACCTATGACCAGCCCTGGAAAGCCATTGCCTGCCGGAACGGTCAGAAGTGTGCCGGAACCAGGAACCACCTCAGTCGAAGCCTGTGCAAGCACGAACAGTGCTGTAAATGAAGCAAGGCTGTTTGTCTGCCGGTGCACAGGCAGCAACGATGATGTGGATGTAACTCCCGCACCATTTCCCAGGAGATACCCGAATCCCGATGTGTAGGTCTCGAGGACGGGAGAACCAAGGGAGGCCGGTTCTTCCACGTGTTCACGCGAACCCTTGTCGATCAGGTCGCCGTCAAAGGTCAGCCTGGACCACGCACCGAGAGGCCCAAGGGTATCTTCCTGCTGCGCTGTGGAAGACAGGGGCAAGCGTATTTCCGCGCTGGTCAGAGGAGCGATCTCAAAGCCGGATGGAGGCATGAACGGATAGATTTCTGCTTTGGCAAGGTATACGCCGCTTGTGGCAGGTGCACGCCAGGCGAGCCGGTCTGCGTAGTCGGAGTTGAAACCTGCGAGAAGCACCTTGCCGTCTACGGTCCATCTGATCCACGGATCGATTGCTGCGGGATAGTCGGCTTCAAGCCGGATGAGCGAGACACCGCCAGCAAGGACGAAACCTGGATATACGGCCAGGCTCGGTGTCGGGATTGCCCCATCATAGAGTAGGACCGCGGTTGCATGCCTGGCCAGTATTCCGCCAGAGGCATTCTTGATCTGTATCAGGAGCGAGTAATAGCCGTCTGGAAGATCTTCAGGCATGGTAAATGGCGGTATATCGTCCTCAAAGTCCCTGACTACTATGGCGTCGTCCGATTTTGTTTCCGCCGTTGCAAAGAGGATGCTTGCAGCCTGTGACCCATCAGGAAAGGAGAGTACGATTTCAATGGAATCAGCCTCTGGCGCTCCGTCGATGCCCTCCACCGAAAGACCAAGCTCAGTCGCGGTTGTAACGCGCGCACCTGAGTCCAGCACTGTTCCTTCCCGGGATACAACGATCTGGTACATGGCTCCGAGCTCTTCCTCGGTAAATATGCCACCGCCCATGGTACAACCCATCATTCCGATGGAAATGAGTATGGTTACAAGGATTGTGGGCAACTCTTTTCTGGTCCGCATACAGGTTTCCTGATGATAAGTATAACACCAAAGTCAGTTCGTAACAATAAATATCAGAAATAAACCTGGCCTGTTGATTTCTTGATTATGATTTCTGTATCAAACCGTGCAGACCACCTTGCCAGGTCTTTCAGGCGGGAGTCTGCATCGGACGGGCTTGCCAGCACCGGCGCATAGGTATCTTTGCCTATCCGTAACGGAATGATGTCGGCCCGCACGAGCCTGCCGCCTGAAAGCACGAGACTGACAGCTGCCGTTTCGTACGTTGTGGCGGCCGCCATGTCGAATATAAAATTCCCCAGCGAATAGATGATCAAACCGCCATTATACCGCTCTACCGGCTGGAGTACATGCGGGTGGTGGCCCAGTACGGCCGTAGCGCCCGCATCGATGGCGGCTCTTCCAAGCAGCCTTTGGGCAGTGTTGGGCATACGCTGATGCTCTTCACCCCAGTGGATTGAAACGAACAGGTAATCGGGATCGACGCTGTTCTTTATTTTCTGTATATCAGCAATGACGGCGTCTGGAGTTGCGAGGGCCACCCCTGTTCCCCGGTTTCCGGGTGAATCTGGATTGGCCACAGGCAGGGGCGGGGGGATGGGGCCATGGAGTTTTTCTTCCGATCGAGTCAGTGCTGAACCCGCCATGGAACCCGCGGCGCCGACGATGCTGTAACCCGGAACGGCATATGCGAGGAACGCAAAGCTTGTTCCGTCCCGATAGAGTAGGGCTGGTTTTCTGGCATCCTCGATGTCGCGTCCTGCACCGCTCTTCTCGATGCCCAGAAGTTCGAGGTAATCCAGTGTTTCCTCAAGCGCGCGCGGGCCATAGTCGTTGGCATGGTTGTTGGCCAGGGACAGCACATCGAAGCCTGACCATGAAAGACCGAACAGCGTGGCGGGATCCGCCCTGAACGTGACGTTTTCAGGTTTCCCGGGGTATGGCACGCCGAGGTACGAAGCCGGTGTCTCGAGGTTGGCAAAGGCAATGTCAGCGGAGGAAACGAGTTCCTTTACACCTTCAAACAGGTAGCGGAAGCCGTATTGCCCGGCACGCTTGCCTGGCGTACGGGCCAGGAGGATGTCCCCCGCCGCGAGCACCGTAAAGGTTTTTTCGCTGGCCCGTGCCGCCTCGGCGCAGGCTGCATCGACATTCGGCTTCAAGGCTGCCTGGCTGGCCGGAATCTCCTGCAACGTAGGCGATTCTTCCGAAGGGCGGAGTATCATCGTTGCCATGGCCAGCGCATCGGGGTCGGGGGCCTTGATGGCAAGGGCCCCGGCAACGAGTGCCGCACCGGCCAGAATTGCGATTGCGTAGCGGAGCCTGAGGGCGCTGCGTACCTTCAACGTGGCAGGGTTTCGTATACGGCACGCGCTATAGGCAAGCGTCTGCCCATCCCGAACGCGCGGGACGATACCTTGATAACGGGAGCGGCCTGCCTGCGCTTGTATTCCGCCCGGACTGTCATGGTGATTATCCTCTTGACGAGCGTATCGTCATAGCCCCGCGCTATGATTTCTGCCGCAGACAGGTTTTCTTCAATATATAGTTCGAGTATCGCATCGAGTAGTTCATACGGTGGCAATGAATCCTGATCCAGCTGGTTTGGTCTGAGCTCTGCGGATGGAGGCTTGTCCAGGATGGCGCGGGGCAGTATGCCTTCCCTCGCGTATATCCGCTCGCAGAGTGCGAAAACTTCAGTCTTGAGAAGGTCTCCAATCGGGGCAATGGCTCCACACATGTCTCCGTAGAGGGTACAGTAGCCCACCGCAAGCTCGCTCTTGTTGCCGGTCGTCAGCAGCATCGAGTCGAATTTATTTGACCAGGCCATAAGGATGTCGCCCCGGATCCGCGCCTGGAGGTTTTCTTCGGTAAGCCCGAAGGGAAGACCTGCGAACTGTGGCTCCAGGGTCGTGAGCAGGCTGGCGAATGGACCCTCTATGGAAACGGTTTCAAGTCTGCAACCGAGGTTCTTTGCCAGTTCCACGCTGTCATCGATGGAGCCGCTTGAAGAGAAACGTGAGGGCAGCATGATGCAGGTCAGGTTCTCGGCGCCGATGGCCTTGGCCGCGAGTACAGCGACGATAGCCGAATCTATCCCTCCGGACAAGCCGAGGTGCGCTTTCTTGAACCCACACTTGCGCATGTAGCCACGGATTCCCTCTACCAGTGCCCGTTCCACCTCGTCCCAGCGATCGGGAAACTGCAGGCCAGTGGTGGTAGCCGCAGACGTAGCCTCGGTATCGACGACGAGGAGACCCTCCCCGAAGTCGCCCAGGGACGTGAGGTTTCCCGAAGGATCGACCATGAAGGAACGCCCGTCGAATATCAGTGAATCATTGGCGCCTGCCATGTTGCAGTATGCCACCGGTATGTGACCGGATCTGGCGAGGTCGGCGCAGAGGCCGACGCGCAGACCTATTTTGTCGAGCTGATATGGTGATGAAGAAGGAACGATGATCAGGTCCGCACCCGCATCGAGCAGTTCCCGCGGCGGATCAAGCTGGTACCGCATACCGGAAACCGGCGCTGTCTCCCGCCACAGGTCTTCGCAGATGGCAAAGCCGATGCGGATGCCGCGGTATTCCCACACATGGCGGGCTGTCGCGGGCTCGAAATAGCGGGCTTCATCAAACACATCATAGGTGGGCAGGAGCGTCTTGGCCTGCTCGAACACAACTGCGCCATCGAGGATGACGGAGAGGGAGTTGGTAAGCGGATGCCCCAGACCGTTTGCGTTCCTGCCGATATGCCCGATTGCTACCGCAATGTTCCGGGGCAGTTCCTTCTGGAGTCTCCTGAATGCCGCTTCGTCATGTTCGGAAAAGCTCGGTTGATCCAGAAGGTCCATGGGTGGATACCCGCATACGCTCATTTCAGGCAGTACGACCAGCTCTGTGGATGGATCGCTGATGACAGCGCGTTCAACCGCGGCGAGTATCCTGTCGACATTTCCTGAAAAATCGCCGACGACGGCATCGATCTGGCATAGCGCAAGCTTCATTGACACTCCGTTCAGCGGGCGCCGGCGTCAGCACCTGCCTTGCGCCCGATCGGTGGTCATAGTACACTGACCCCGTGAAAAAGACAACATTGGCGGTTCCTTCGGGATCTTTGCGCGTCTCTGCCTTCGTTACAGAAGCGAGGGTAGCAGGACGTAAAACAGCGGTATTGCACCTCGTCGAAGCCGGTCCGGAGAAAGCCGAGGGTGCTGATGCCAACCAGCAGGATGCCGTCGAGCTGACCGTACCCTGGAATCCGCTTTCGTTTGCCTCGGCGAGGGCAGCGCTCCTGGAAGCGGAAACTGCGCTTGGCGGTGTGCTCGACGAATTGGTCATTTTTGCGGATCCACCTTCCGATGTTACCGGCATTACAGGACTGACTCCCCGGACCATCGAGCGCACGGTGCTCGAGTGGGCCGCGGGCTATGCGGAGCTCATTCGTGAAGCAGCCAAACGCTTTGCGGAGCGCGGTGGTGGCTCGATAGTACTCGTCATCGTACAGGCAGAACGCGGCCCCCTCGGAGCGATGGCTTCCGGCGCTCTGACCGGCCTGGCCGAGGGCCTGTTTGTCGCAGGAACCCCCCTGGTCCGTTTCAGCGCCATCAGGGACGAATCAGGACAACCAGACCTCCTGGCTCGGCAGGTTATCAAGACACTGGACGAGCCGTCCAGAGATTCAGGCAAGTTGCAGCGGTTCGGCAACCGCTCGGGCTTTTTCGGGCGCTGATATTCCGGGGTTGCGCCTGGCGCTCCCCATCACCATCGTGAATGGAGGCAATCATGCCAAAGAGCGCCGTCAAACGTTTTGGCATCCTTACCAGTGGTGGGGACTGTCCCGGGCTCAATGCGGCAATTCGTGGAGTTGCCAAGGCGGCTTCCGGAGTATTCGGCATGGAAATAGTCGGTATTTCCAATGGATACCGGGGACTGATAGAGGGTGATGCCCACGAGTTGTCTCCTGAAGATTTTTCAGGAATCCTGACGAGGGGTGGTACCATACTGGGGTCGTCGCGTGAAAAACCGTTCAAGGGCCGCGATGACGGAACCGTCTCGGATGCCGAGGTCGGGCAGGACAAACCTGAACTGATCAAGGAAACCGTGGAGCGTCTGCGGCTTGATGCCCTGGTCGTACTCGGGGGCAATGGAACCAATACGACTGCCCACCTGCTGTCAAAAGAAGGTCTGAACGTCATAGGGTTGCCAAAGACCATAGACAACGACATATGGGGTACCGATGTTACTTTTGGCTTCCACTCCGCTGTCGATATAGCCACCGAGTCGATAGACCGCCTGCATTCCACGGCGCACTCGCATAACCGGGTGATGGTGATAGAGTTGATGGGGCACAAGGCCGGCTGGCTGGCGCTGTACGCCGGCATCGCGGGTGGCGGTGATGTGATACTGATACCGGAAATTCCCTACGAGGCAGCCTCCGTGGCCCGCGATATAGAAAAGCGCCGTTCAGAAGGCAAGGCATTTTCAATTGTTGTCGTCGCGGAGGGAGCGCTATCAAAGGAAGAAGCCATGCTTCCCAAGAAGGAGCGCAAGCGAGCGCGTGAAAAAATGCCGTATCCGAGCATCGGTTACCGGGTGGCTGCTGAGATTCAGGCTGCCACCGGCATGGAGACGCGTGTGACGGTACTCGGATACCTCCAGCGTGGTGGTACACCAAGTCCCTACGACCGGGTGCTTGCCACGACCTTTGGCACCGCGGCCGCAGAACTGCTTGCCCGTGGCCGGTTTGGCCGGATGGTCGCCATGAAGGATGCGTGCGTTTCCTCAGTACCGCTCTCCGAGGTGGCTGACAAGACGAAGACCATACCGCTCGATCATCACATGCTGGATACTGCAAGACTCGTGGGGGCCTGTTTCGGCGACGAACACTGAACTACGGGCATCGCGCAAGCAATTCTGATCGGGCTGGTTGCACGTCTGAATCAGGCCGAAGGAGCGGTTTCTTCTTCTGAAAGGCTAAGTATGAATTTTGCGTTGGGGCCCGCCTGGCACAACACCCGCCGCGCTAACGCGCGCGGCGGGTGTTGTGCCGGCGCCCAACGCAACGTTCCTGATGATGGCTTTTAAGTCACACCCCGGCCTGACTCGGGCGGTATACCAGGCAGGCCAGCAACGCATGTATGCGCGATGGGCGTATCCGTTTGCAAGTAGGAGCGTCTGAGTCATCAGCACCACAGCTGACTAATCCTAAAGCTCCGACCAGGCAGAAAAAGCACGTCCGGACCGCTCGTCGTCCATGACGTCATGGAGCAAAGCTCCACGATGTTCAGTGGATGCGCCTTCCATGTCGCATCATAGCCGCTGACAAGCCAGGGACCATGAACTCATAGCGAGCTCGGTCGCCATGGATGGCGACCACCGTTTATATGTATGGAACGCGAAGCGTTCCGTAACGTCATGGATGACGAACCCCCTTGCATTCACGAGGCGGGCCCCCATGCAAATTTATGCATGGCCTTAATGGAAAGCCTCTTTGAACATAGCGGTCCGGACGTGTCCGGACGTGTTCAGCGGTGCTTCAGCTTTTTCTTCGCATGCTCGATTTTTGCCCTCTCGGTAGCAGCCGCGGCGAGCAGGGAGACAGAACGCTTTGATAGCCTCCACCGTACTGCAATGAAGCCGAGCCCGCCTATGATCATGAGCAAACACAGCAATTGTCCCATGGAGAAGTTCAGGGGAGTCGAGTACAGGTGGATAGAGGCGTCAGGATCACCCAGCTTGATGATGTACCCGAGATCGGCGTCCGGTTCACGGAAGTATTCAATGACGAAGCGGACGATGCCATATCCGGCAACATAAGCGCCGACTGCAAAACCCTTGAACGGGTTTCTGGGCCGGACCATGAACCATAATACCAGCCACAGGAAGATGCCCTCGAAGAGCGCTTCATAGAGTTGTGACGGGTGGCGGGGAAGGTTGACCAGCGCTCCGTCGAGTGCTATGCCGGTTTTCTGGGCCACTTCGCGAACCCAGCCCAGGCTGGATGGAAAGCGTCTGGCAGCTGGAAATACCATGGCCCAGGGAGCGGTGCTTACTTTTCCCCAGAGCTCGGCATTGATGAAATTGCCCAGGCGGCCAAAGGTGTACCCGAGAGGCGCGGCTACCGCAATCATGTCAGCCCATTGCAGGAAATCCAGCCTGAGCCGTTTCGAGTAGATGAGCACGCCCACGACGAGTCCAACGAAGCCGCCATGGAACGACATGCCCATGAATCCTGTAAACGTGCCACCTTCTCCGAAGGGCCAGAAGATGAGCCAGGGTTTGCGCCAGTAGATGCCGCTCGGATCGTACAGCAGGGTTCCGAAGAGTCTTGCACCTATGATCAGCCCGATTATGCCGGCAAGGAAGAAACCTGAAATGTCGTCATCTGAATATCCAAGTGTGCGCTTCTTGACCTGGTACTTGAAGAGCAGGTACGTAATGGCAAAGCCAACGAGGTACATCAATCCGTACCAGCGCAACGGGAACTGAGGAAAGAACGGCAGGATCTCGGGGTGGATCCAGGAAGGAAATTGAACGGCGGCGAGCATTGCGACCTCCGGGTTTGTACTTATGGTCAGATTTTCAGACTATACCCGCCTCGCGGACGAGGCGCAACTGCTGGGGCTATTTAAGCGGCCGCTCGACGACCCGGCCGAGTTGCGGGTCGAACGAGAATGCAATCTTTTGCTTTGTCTGCCTGATCTCGTGAAAGCGGTTGTGGCTCTCGATGACCACGCCAGCAAAAATCGAACCGCGGATGACTATTTCCCCGGGGAAATGTTCTTCGAATTTTTCCCTTAGTTCAAAGACCCGCATGGACCGTTTTTCCAGGAGCTTGACGAGCTTGAGCTTGTCCTGCCGTATCTTGTCGAGGTTGACTCCCGATTTTTCTTGCTCCCGCATGGTTTTGTCTGTCTGCAGTATCATGGTTTTGACGCGTTCGATTTCCCGCTCTTCAGCTTCTATCGAGTCCTGCAAGAGGTAGTCCTGGCCGAACGAGACCTGGGTGTGCGCACCGTTGGCAGAGCCGAGGTTCTGGACTTCCATGCCCTTTCGCGCCCGGCACAGTCCTCCGATGAGATGGCCCTTCTCGCCGAGCAGTCTGATGTGGCCGTTTGACTTGATATTGCATAGGAGGGCTGAATTTTTAAGGACTATATCTTCGACAGCCAGAAGCATCGCCTGTTCGGCGAAGGCTGCTTCTATCGTTTTTCTGGCACGTACCGTACCTTTCTTGGCGCCTTTGATGCCTTCAGTGATCTTGATGGCGCCATCGGCCGAGACGAGTGCCGCCTCTACAGCTCCGGTAATCAGGATATCGCCGCCTGCGACAACCGAGTATCCTGACAGGACGGTTCCCGCGATGGCAATGGGGCCCGGAAAACGCAAGTTCCCCGTAGCCGGTCCTACATCACCTTTGATTTTCTGGGCTACGTCTATCGTCAGCTGGTTCTTGTCGAAATGGAGCTCGCCGCTTTTGGCAGCTTTCAGGAGCCTGTCGCCGTTTTCCTGCCGCTCTTCAATGATGTTGGCATCGAATCCCGGGGGTTCCACAACGGTAGGGTCCTTTGGTGCCGGTATGACGCTCCCGAGCACGTCCATGCCGTTCTGGCCTTCTACGCCAATGGTGAGGAGTTCGATCAGGGGTTGGCCTTCTACGACGACCGTGGCGCGATCCTGGTTTTTATAGTCTACAGAGCCGTCTGCCCTCATGGTTACGGCCGCGCCTGAGGCAATTCGTATCAGCCAGTTGAGTCTGAATCCTCCGGCTGGAACCGGAGGTATGCCACGGGCAATTACCCTGTCTTTTACGGGTTTTCCATCCCGTGCCTCGGCGAGTGCCGCGGCCAGTTCTTTAAGGTCGAGGCCAGCGGTTACCCCGGCCTCCTTGAGGGATTCCTGGGCGAGTTCAAGGGTAAGTTCCTTGCCGAGTCCGTAGCCGAGCTCTATTTCCACGCTGGCTGACATGCCGTCTTCCGCCACGCTGACTGCTACTCGCGCATCTCGGTATGGCAACACCCTGCCCATGACCGTGCCGTCCTGTTCGTGCATGAGGAGCAGCCCGTCATCTTCACTTTCAAGCGATTCCTGGGAAATTTTAAGGTTCTGAAAAGCCTTGATTACAGGATCGTTGCCTGGAGAGGCGGGAACGGCAGCTCCGTAGATATCGGTTCCGGCCTGGCCGGCCGAGGGTGCACTGAACCGTGCGATTTCCTGCCCTTTCTTTACGAAGGCGACGCGACTGGCAGCATTCAGTGGGAATTCTTCAAGGTTCCGAGCAATGCGTGCAAGGGACGGAGCCGCTTCTATGGCTTTGATGGAGTCCCTGGTCTGGAGTTCAGGAAGGAATGCTACGCTGTATTTAAGGGTACGATCCTTGCCCTTGACTGGTTCCTTGCCCTCGGCCAGGGGGTAGTCGAGGAGTTCCATTTCCTTGCCCTTGTAGAACGCAACGACATCTGCCTTGAGCTTGTCTATCTTGACGCCCTTGAGCGGCTGAGCGGCCAAAGCCGCGCTGACCATGGACAACGCAAGTGGTTTGCCCCTGCCTCTGCCCTTGATGACATTCAGTGTAGCCCTGAGCTTGTCGGGCGAGATGACGACGAGGGCGGATGCATCGCGGTCGCAGGATAGGCTGAATCCTGATAGTAGTTGTCCGCTCCGCGTGGATTTGAGCAACGCGGAGGCTATTTCGTCCACGGGGATCAGTTGTGCTTCGGTCTGGCCCAGGGCTACCGCTTCCTGCAGCAATGCTGCAGCATCGGGGGGCGGGAGCCGCGTGTCACCGGGGTTGTAATCCAGTAGTACCGTCGAACTGTCGGCGGAGAGGCGGACAGAGAATTCGCCGGCACGGAACGGTACAAGGTCCGCCCAGCGGGCTCCTACCCTGACAAAACCAGACTCGGCTGCCACGATGTCGATCTTGTCCTTGACCAGGCCGCTGCCGAGGTGGAAGGCCGTATCGTCGGATTGTGGGGGCAGTATGGGTTTGCCGTAGACGCTCTTTCCAGCCTTTCCGGGGCGGGATGCCGCCGTCCGGGCTACGACTGTGCCCTTGTGTGCCCAGAAGAGCCGTATCACCCTCGTATCGACGTCCAGCGCTTCCTTGGTCTCAACCTTGTCGAACTCAACGACCTTTTCTTCTTTTGGTGGAAGAAATGGAAAAGCGCCTGGTTTCTTGACAATGCGTTCCCGTGCAACGCGCTCGGTTTTGATGCGGAACAATTCGGGTGGAGCCGCACTGGATATGGTTTCATTTTCAAACGCGATGAATTCTGGAGGTGTCTTGATGTCCATCCATTCCGCATACTCGGGTATGCCCGGTTCTGGAACCTGACCCTTTGCCGCAACCTCGACAGTCACCTGCTTTGATTTTGAGAAGCTCGAGAGGATTTCTTCAATGCGACGGCCCTGGACTCCCGTAACGCGGGCTTCGGCCAGCAACCTGGTCAGTCCTTCTGCACTCCATTCCGTACCAGTGGGAACCGGTGTGAAATGAAACGCCGCTTCGAACCCCAGTTCATCGATGAGCAGCTTTATTTCTCCGCGTATCGTTGCCCCGGCCATTCCGCCTCTCCTAGACCTTGAATCCCTGGGAGAGGGCCTTGGCCATCTTGGACTTGAGGAACTGGTTCTCCTTGCGGAGATGGCTTATCTCGAACTGCTGCATGCGTACCGTCTCTATGAGGTCTCCCTGGGTCAGAGCGCCAGATGAAAGGAGTTCCTCGACGTAGTCCATTTTTGTTTCAAAATCCGCTTCGGCCTCGGTGTCTGCGGCCCCGTAGCTGTCGTCCAGGTATTCCGGGTCGAGGAACGCTTCATCGTCGCCTTCCGAGGAAATCAGCTTGTCTGCTATCCTGTAGATTGCCTGAGACAGAACCGACTGGGGTTTATAGCGGATTATGGGGATGCGGCTTCCTAGTGCGACGTCCTGCAGGTCATCGCGGTAGACGATGCCAAGGTGTTCCAGGTCCATGCCGAGGTACTCCCTGCACGAGCGCCGGATTTTCTGGGCCTTCTCGGCATCCTTGGGATCCTCAAGCATGTTGAGGATGATGCGGGGAGAAAATTTTGACATGCGCATGTCAAAGGCGGCGCGACTGGCCGGGTCCACTTCCTTGATGCGTCCGAGAATTTCAGGTATGTAGGCCCTCTGGAGCGAAGCGCCATCCTTTTTGAGGGATTCCAGCAGGATTCGTGCCTTTGACCGGGGTTTGAAGCTATCCCACATGAGCCTGAACACGGTGTTCTTGAGGAACAGGTATGCGTTGAGGGTTGCGGTCAGGGTCGGTGCTGTCACGACTATGCCGCGACCGGAGAGCAGGAAGAAATCGAGTATGTTGGCCCCGGTACCCGCACCTAGATCCAGCACGAGGTAGTCGGCATCTTCTATGCTCAGGAGGTGCCTTGCCAACTGGGTTTTCTGGCGATAGGCGATGTTTGCCAGGCCGGGAATTTCCGCGTCACCGGGAATGAATCTGAGGTTGGGGTAATCGGTCTCGTAGATTATGTCTTCAAACCGCACCCTGGCGCCGGACAGGTAGGTGCCAAGGCCGTGCTTCTGCACGGTGAATCCGAGGATGAGGTGCAGGTTCGAAGCGCCTAGATCGAGGTCCGCGAGGACAACTTTCTTACCTGCCTGGGCCAGCGCAATGGACAGGTTGGCCGAGACCATCGACTTGCCGACGCCACCTTTGCCGCTTGCTACCGGGATGATCCGCATGTCAGTCGAGCTCCACACGTTCTGGTTCAGGTGGCGGCGAGGTCGGTTCCGCCGGGCGGGTCTTGTCCGGGAGGGCCAGTATCACCGCCGTCAATGCATCCCAGACCGCGATCCCGAGTATCGAGTATGTAGCTGCCAGGCTACTCGAAGTGGAATTGCCCAGAAGCCTTGGGAGCGCGATGATGCCCGAAAACAGCGCTGCAAGTTTTCCGACCATGAGCAGTGGCTTGTAGGCCTCGTAGCGTTTTGAGTCGAGTCCGAGGAACAGGAATGCTATGGCAAAGAGGGTATTGGGTGCCGCGACTATGCGAAGGGCCTGGGATGCCGACGGCGTTGTCGTGGCAAAGTGGCTTGTCGCTGAAACGAGCACGAAATACCGTGCCAGTTCGAGGCCGGCAAACGCGATGTAGTGTGGTGTGCGCCGCATAATGTTTTTGAAGTGTACTCGCGGCTTTACGGGGTAGTCAAGGAATGGAGTAGAACCGGTTCCTCGTAGTTTCGACCCGCAAAGCCTGAAAACACCATGTAGCGTACTATACTAGTTCTCATGAACATTGAAATGTCGAGGGTTCGTGTAAAAGGCGTTGCCATGCCGTCGGAAGATGATCCTCCCGTTGTCATCCTCGAAGAAGACGGAGGTACTGGTGAGTTCACCATAGCCGTCGGCGCGGCGGAAGCAGGAGCCATCCTGATGGAGCTCGAGGGGATCTCGACTCCGCGTCCGCTTACCCATGAACTGGTAGCGCAGGTGTTCAAGGAGCAGGGGATAACGATCCGCCGCGTCGAGCTGTACGGTTTGTACGGTCCTGATGAAGATGGCTATCTTGCCCGCCTGGAATATGGTCGTGGGCTCCGGACCTGGACCCGGGATGTTCGCCCTTCCGACGCACTCGCCCTGGCTGTAGCTACGGGTGCCCCGGTTTTTGCACACCAATCGTTGCTGCATCGCTCTGACGAGGTCTGGTATACCGAAGCACAGCGGGCTTGATGCTTGCTCCGGCGGCGTTCCTGCCGTAGAATGGACGACCATGGGAATCTTTCAGGCTATTCTGGACTTCTTCAGGAAGATCTTCGGCTTCGATACCGGAGCCGATGGCGAACTCAAACGCATTTTCTCCGGTATTTCACATATAAAGCCTCCTTATTACCGGTTCAAGAACAACCTCGTCATGACTGGTTTTGCGCAGGATCTGTACCTGTTCTGCCAGACGCTGAAGCCGCTGATGGACCTTGCTGACAGGACGCTGTCCCATCCTGACCTGCGGGTCTCCCGCCGCTACTTCGACTACCTCGTCGATCTGGAATTACCAGCAGAAGAACGTGCCAGGAAGGACAGCTTCGTCTACGAGGGCATGAAAGCCAGGCTCGAGAATGCCGTCAAGGATGACGAGGAACAGGCAGCCATTGCCAGGGATTTTCAGCGTTTCCTCAAGAGTGTCGATGCGCTCATGGATGGAAGGCTGAATTTCGACCTGTACGAGGTGGAACGCTTTATCGAAGTGTGCAGGCACGACTGGGAGAGGATGCTTGGTTTTTTCGATCCTGGAGCCAGCCTCGACGATGCCCGGTACAAGCCGGACTTCCAGGCCTGCGCCGGTGAGCAGGTGCTCCCGGAGCTGATCGATGCATACTATCTGCTCTCGGGTTTTTCATTTTCAGAGGCCCTGCATGCAAAAACCATGCGCGTGTTCGAGCGGCACGCCCCGGCTACTGCCGCCAGCCAGGCGGGCAAGATTTCCAAGCTTTTTTCTACACTCAACAAGATACTCTCGTACCGGCTCTCCAGCGACAATCTCATCGCGCTCATCCGGTTGTCGAAACGCGATGCCCTCTACCAGCCTGACATCAAGCGCGAGCGCATCGATTATGTAGACCAGTACAGAAAGCGCCTTATTACCCAGTACGAGCGCGACCGGGAACGACTCCTCCGGGAGCGCCATGAGAATGCTGTTTCAATGGATATCCGGGACCTCTTTGGCGGTACCGAGGTGTTGGCGCTCGATGGGTACAATGAAGACAATGATTCTTACCTGCGGCGTGAGAGTCCCAATGGTTTTACCCATGTAAAGCCGATGAGCATCCTCAAATCCTATGCAAAAGGGGTCTTCGAGGCCCAGATCAAGGAAGCCGTCAAGAAAATCCTCGTGGAAGGATACTTTGACAACAAGAATTTCCAGAACAGCCTGGCCAATATCCTGTACCAGTGCGACCGGACCGCAGCCCGCATCGATGCCTTTGAAGAAGGCCTGAAGGGCAGCGGCCGTGTCAGTGTCGTCGCGGTAAAGCGCTATGTAGAAGAAATGCGCCACGGCAAGGACATCATGCCGTTCCTCTCGAAGATAGTAGACGAGATCAACTACAGGGCCAAGGAAATTTGCGAAGACGAAACGGGCCTCTTCCAGATGCTTTCCGAAGTGCTCGGTGAGTTGCTGTCAGACTACAAGAAATCCAGCCCGGACCTGGTCACAAACATCAGGAGTCTTGGTGGCGGAAGAAACAAGGAATTATTGGCATCACTTACCGAAGGCCGCCGCAGGACCGATGTTTTTGTGCGGATCATGAAGAATTTTGCCTTCATCAAATCGCCCGACCTCTCGAAGGTTCCGCCGCCACCTGCCGGTGCTCAGATTGCAGTTGCCACCGCACCTGCAGCTGTCGACCTTGCTACGGATGTGGAGCCGCTTGCTTAGGGTTGCCGCGGCCAGGTTGCGGTGAGTTCTCTGGAAAACCAGTTGAATACAGCCGTAGCCCGGTTGCCGAACGATGCTTCCAGTGTGCTGCGGACTCCGGGCACAAGCGTAGCCCGTGCGCTTGACGCGACGTAGAACAAGAGTCCCTCATCCACCAGGATTATCAGGAGTCGTACATTTACGGCTCCCGGTGCCGCAACCGGCATGATTCCCAGACTCAGTCGTGTCAGGTTTGTCGATTGCTGGGTGACGAAGCCCGGCCCGCCTGACAAAAGTATCCTGTAACGGTTGTCGCCGAAGGTTGTATCCTTCTGCCGCGCATGGAGCGTTGCCTGGTCTGGCGGGATCCGGTCAACTCTGGTGTCCCGTACCGGGGTCTGGTCGTCAGGGCCAGCAATCAAACTTGAATATTCATAGAGCAACCTGTTTTTTTTCCGGCTGGCTGAATAGTATTCGATACCCTGCAGGGTGCTGATAGACCTGAGAACGTTGTACACGGCCAGATTCTCCGAGACAGGGCTGCCGGTATGCAGCATTTTCAGGAGGAACAGTGCCTCGACGACAATATCCGGGCTTTCAGCCGATACTGCCGATTTCATGACCTGCGAGGCCGGGTGCGCCGGTGCCAGCGAGAGTGCCGCGGTTTTTCCTGATGAGGCGAGGCTGATGCTTTCGCCGGTAGCCAGGCGCGTGGCCATGACCGGCTGGACAAATGCTGCCAGTGGTTCTGCTCCTGCCGATGATGTAGACAGAATAAGCAGGGCGAGCATCACACTGTGCGCAGTGACTCCAGAAGGATAGTTGCAATGATCTGAACCATGGATGTGCATGCCTCCAGTATACCGTGAGGCATGCTTCAAGGCCCAGTCCGGTTTTTAAAGCTTACTTTTTTACTGCATCTGCTATATAAGGAAGCCGACCGGGATTACCGCAACCATAACCATTCAGAGCGGCGGCCACGTGGCTGCGAAAGGTCACTATGAACGTAGTCATCATGATCATCGAATTAGCAGGTTCGCTCGGGCTATTCCTGTACGGCATGAAGATATTGTCTGATGGAATCCAGCGGGCAGCCGGTGAGGGGCTCAAGCGGACGCTCAACCTGATGACCGGCAACACGTTCAAGGCGCTGATGACTGGGCTGGTGGTGACGGGTATTATCCAGTCATCCTCCGCCACTACGGTCATGGTCGTCTCCTTTGTCAACGCAGGGTTGCTGACGGTGGTCCAGGCCGCCGGGGTGATTTTCGGTGCGAATATTGGAACTACCATCACAGCCTGGATCGTGTCGCTGATAGGCTTCAAATTCCAGATATCAGCACTGGCGTTGCCCATGATTGGCGTTGGCTTCCTCATGATGATGACCGTCAGGCGCAAGACCCACCTCCGCGACTATGGCGAGGCTGCACTGGGTTTCGGGCTCTTGTTCCTCGGGCTGGATTTCCTCTCGCATGCCATACCAAAACCATCCGCGGAGGTCGTGCATTTCCTGGCCAGCGTCTCGGATCTCGGGCTCGCATCCATCCTGATCGCTGTGGCTACCGGCACCATCCTGACTATCCTTGTACATTCGTCAAGTGCTTCTACCGCCATCGTCATCACGCTGGCCGTCGAGGGAGTCATTGGTTTTGAAATGGCCGCGGGACTGGTGCTCGGCTGCAATATCGGTACCACAATCGACGCATTTCTGGCATCCATCGGTGCAAAAACCAATGCACGCAGGGCTGCCTGGATCCACATCATGTTCAACGTGCTTGGCTCTGTATGGGCAATACTACTGTTCAGGCCCTTCCTTTCACTCGTCAACCTTCTAGCCGGCGACTCTACGATAGCACAGCACATCGCGATGATGCATACGGTATTCAATCTGATAAACGCGCTACTGTTTGCGCCATTCACCAGGCAACTCTCCGAACTGGTTTCACGCATGATCAGGGCCAGGCCTGGAGAGGATGCCCTGCCACAGAAGCTTGAATACATAGCCGCGCCATTGCTGAGCAGCCCCGAACTCAATCTGATGCGCGCACAGAAAGAGATATCCGACATGGCCGGACTCTGCGGTACGATGTTCGGCAGGTGGCGCGAACTGCTCAAAGGAGCTCCCGACGATCTCGGAGAAGAGGTGGAGCGCCTGAAGGACATGGAGGAGTATGCCGACCAGATGCGCGACGAGTTGTCCAGCTTCCTGCTCGAGTGTGCCGGCCATGAGATGAGCGCGGATAGCCAGCGGGACATAGGCATA
>JFJP01038474.1_pt1 | contig 22362 bp, 15 predicted proteins | sample 431651 | NCBI WGS metagenome assembly JFJP01 (sample SAMN02602958, study PRJNA72255) | Microbial mat metagenome, whole genome shotgun sequencing project. | biome: fresh water; feature: sink hole; material: water; isolation source: purple microbial (photo- and chemosynthetic) mats found in...
ATTTTGTTTCTTGATAATTTCGGTTGTCAAGTTGTTCTAAAAATCCAACAAGTTCACGAATTAATTCAAAAGATTTTGGAATAAATTTTTTAGCATTTTCAAGAGTTACGTCTTTTGTATCAGCGTTTAATTTTGCAAGAAATAAACCGTAAACAAGCATTTGAGCAAAAGCGTCTGAAAACTCTGAAATAGTTAAAGCATTAAATACGTTACTCTTAAATATTTCATACAAGCCAACCAAATAATCCTTTTCATTATTATTTTCTTGTCTAATTAATTCATCGTTTAAAAAGACTTTTAGATTTTTCGCACGAATAGCAAGCGCAAGTGCCAAATCCTTGGCATTTGCTAAACCTACTGGCGATTGAGAAAAAAAATAAGTTAGTAATTTAAAAACTTTTTCTGCTTTTTCGTTGTCTGGTTTAAATTTTTTATTTTCTAAATCAGATAAATAGCACAACGTTTCTCGTTGTATCATTTCTCCTTTAATCCAAACAAATTCAATATAATTAGTTAAAAGTATATTTTGAGATAATTCTCTGTACTTTTTTATTTGGTCAGATTTTAAAGTTTTATCAAGATTTTCAGTTATTTTTTTATTCTCTACATAACCAATAATCGAACTATCAGTATATATTTTAAAATCTGGTGAACCATAATTCTCCTTCCGCTTTGGTTCATGCAAAACCTTAATATTATTATTGGTTGCGCAGTCACTCACTAATTCTCTCAAAAGTGTTTCAAGTGCGAAGCGCTTGGAATGCTCTGTAATATCTTCAATCAGTACGCTTTGCAGCTCTTTGATATATTGTTTAAAATCAACCATTTTTTCTTATTATTGTTCTGTAAATTTTGCATAAAAGTTGAAATTTGCACCCGTTCAGTGGCAAATCTGTTTATCGTGTTTTGCAATAAAACATAACAATCATTTACACGCACAACGGCTCACACATTCCACTATGTTGCTCAAATCATCGTATCGAAGTGAGTAATAGGTATTTTTTCCTTCTCTTTTTGAATTGAGTACTCCTTTGTCTTTCAAAATTCCGAGGTGATGCGATGTGGTAGATTGCTCAATTCCCAACATTTCGTGCAACTGCGTTACAGTCAATTGATTGTTATCTTCAAGCAATCCGAGTATAGATATTCGCATAGGGTGGGCAATGGCTTTGAGCATATTGGCTGCTGCCTCTAATTGTTCTGGTTGTAAATCAGTAAGTTTCATCATAGGATGGTCGCTAAATGTTATCGCTTGTCTTTTAAAAGAAATTGGTTCTAAAAACAAATGCAAATATATACATATTTTGTTGAATTGTCAAATGCGAATTTATCGAAATAGCAATTTTTAGTATCACAATAATTTGACATATATTTGCACTTAAGTTACTCATTGCCCAATTTTGAACACAAAAATATATGAAAAATATTGCATTGGTTTGCGGAGGGTTTTCTTCCGAATACGAAATTTCGCTTCAAAGTGCGCTTAATATCAAAAATGCCTTAGGTACTGATACTTACAATATTGTTTGGGTTGAAATTTCTAAAGAAAAATGGATAGCAAAAGCAGATGCCGAATATCCGATAGATAAAAACGATTTTTCGTTTACCGATAAAGCGGGGGATAAACATTGTTTCGACTTGGTTCTGAACGCTATACACGGTACACCGGGAGAAGACGGTAAGCTCTGTGCCTTTTTCGATATGTTGCAAATTCCTTATACTTCGGGGGGAGTGTTGAACTTGGCACTTACATTCGATAAATTTTATTGCAATTCGTATTTGAAACAATTTGGAGTGGTGGCACCTGCCAACTATTTGGTTCGCAAAGTAGTAGAAATTAATGTTGATGAAATAATTCAACAAGTGGGGCTACCCTGTTTTGTGAAACCCAACAACGGTGGTTCGAGCTGTGGCACTACCAAAGTGAAGCACAAAAACCAACTAATGAGCGCAATAGAAATAGCGATGCGCGAAGACAACGGTGCAATAGTGGAAGAATACATAGCAGGAACCGAAATTACCTGCGGAGTATATAAATCGAACGAAAAAAACATCGTTTTTCCGCTCACCGAAATTGTGAGCAAAAACGAATTTTTCGATTATGAATCGAAATACGACCCCACTAAAGCCGATGAAATAACACCTGCACGAATTTCAACCGAGTTGCGTGATAAATGTATGGAAATTTCTTCGTATATTTACGACTTGCTACACTGCCGTAGCGTGGTGCGCATGGATTACATTATAAAAAACAATGTATTCTATTTTTTGGAGGTAAACACTGTACCCGGAATGACTCAGAACAGCTTGGTTCCCAAAATGATAAAAGCCTACGGCATGAGTTTTAAGGAATTTTTGGTGATGATGATTGAAGCAACAAGTATTTGAAAATCAGTTTAAAAGAAAATTTTTTGTTATGATAACATTTCATTTCTGCAAAGCCTTCGAAAACAAAGTAGAGGAATTAACGCACGAAAAATGGATAAAAAATAAATTTTTGGAATACGCCAAACGAAGCAATTTGCGTAATGTGGGTACTATTCAGGCATTTGCAGGAAGTTGCTTTGTAGCAAAAACCAACACACCCAAAACCCGAACCATTATTCAGGAAGAAAATATTGACATTGAAGGCGAAAATGTGCGCGTGCACTTTGTGCGCGAACTCATTGCAAATAAAGATGTTGACTACATTTTCAACAAAGTAATTTTCCCTCAACTCAAAACCGGTGAATGGGCAAAAAACAATCCTCTGCCCGAAGATGATATTGACGATTTCAAATTTCAGTATCAATCGTCTAAGCTCAAACTCAGCGATATAAGTCGGCAAAAGCCTCCCCAACATCTCACAGCTTGGATGGAAGACTATAAATTGATAATAAAATACGATATTTTTGAAACAGAAGATTGGGTGAAATATGCCCTCAACGATTCGGCTTCGGAAGGTATGCGCGATATTGATGTAAAAACCTTTGGCTTTTTGCTCGATTCGATTGTAAATGAAAACGATAACATTGTAATTGAACTTCTGAAATCGGACAATCAAATTGAGATTCATGCCGCTTATAAATACGATATTGGTATCATTTTCAGTAAAATACACATTGAAGAAGGAACGGTGTATGTGCTTCACAACGGCGCACACATTGAAGTTCAGCGCGAATATTGGAAAAACGCTGTAAATCAGATTAAAAACCAAACACCACTTTTTGAACTCAACTTCGAAAGCATCAGTCGTACTGCCTACCGTGCGTACCCCAAATGGACAATAAAAAATCACGAAAAATGGTTTGCAATTCAAAAGAATCACGAAATCAGCAACTTATCGCTCACACGCGACCAGATTGATTTTTTCAGAAAATTCAAACTACCCTGTTACATTAATGGGCAAGCTGGTAGCGGAAAATCAACCATGCTTTACTACCTGTTTGCCAACGCTTACTGGTACAAGTGTATGGGCGAAATTCAGGGCGAAATTATTTTTCTTACCGAAAACAAAACACTGCTCGAACACACCCAAAAATCGGTGTTCGATTTGTTGAGCAACAACCCAGAATTTGACGGACTTTCCATTGAGCAACGCACGGGAATTGACAAATGTTTTGCATCGTTTAAAGAGTTCTTAATCAACCTTTTGCCTGAAGAAGAAAAAGAAAATTTCAACGATAACAAATATCTGAATTTCTCTACGTTCAAAAATTTATACGAAAATTCGCATCTACCTTCGCACATCATCAACAATTACACGGCAGAGGAGTCGTGGTTTGCCATCATTACCTACATTTATGGCTACGATTCGGAGAAAAAAATATCGGCAAATGCCTATCAATCAGATGTTCATAAGAAATCGCTTCAGTTGCCAAAAGATAAATTCGAAGGCATAGAAAAAAATGTGCTCCCATTCTACGAACGCCTCATAAACGATGAAGGATATTGGGATAAATTAAAGATTATCAAATATATAGATGAAAATATACACATCGATAAAAAATATTCGGTGGTTATTTGCGATGAAGCTCAAGATTTTTGTCGCGTAGAATTGCGTTTCATTTTGCGATTATCCGAATATTTACAATACGATTTGTCGGATATTGAGCAAGTTCCCGTAATTTTTGCAGGCGACCCCAACCAAACCGTAAATCCGAGTGGTTTCCGCGAACGTGAAATGAACGAAATGCTTTGGAGCGAACTCAAACCTTCTAATTTTGAGTACGATAAAGAGGAAAGTGTTTACAACCCCACGTTCAATTATCGCTCTGCGCAACCAGTGGTTTCGTTGGCAAATTTCATTCAGTATTATCGAAAAAAGAGCTTTGAAATTCGGCTTGTAAAACCGCAAATTGCAAAACGTCCGGAACCGGTTTTGGAGCGAAATTTCAACTTTTTTTACAACTATTCTTCCATTTTGAATAATACGGAATTAAAAGAAAATATCAAGGATAAAATAAAATTCAAAATTTTTATCGTTCCTGTTGATGCGCACGAAAAAGAAGAATACCGAAAGCATAGTGCATTTTTATCAATGATAGAAAATGCCGAAATAAAAACAGCTATTGAAGCAAAAGGAGCTGAATATCAGCAGGTTATTTTGTATGGTTTTGGAGAATATTTCAACGAAAAATTCAAAAATATTGACGATAACACCGAAGACGAAAAATTTAAACGCCGATATTTTTTCAACAAATTGTATGTGGGCATCACCCGTGCACAAACCGAATTGATTATCATAGACAGTGATGCTTCGGAAACTAACTTTTGGAAAAAATTGGTTGATAAAGCCGAAATTACTGACAATCAGTGGAGAGAACTGCTTCACCCCATTCGCGAAAATGTTATCACTTACAATCCCGGAACGGTTAAAAACCTCCTTTCGAGCACGCCAGAGGTAGCCTTCGAAAATGCAAAGCAAGACAAAGAGCGCGGCATTTTCGACAACAACGCAGCACGACTGAAAGTGGCTGGTAGTCAGTTTTTTAAACTCGGTCGTAAAGACGAAGGCTACGATTGCCTTGCTAAAGCCGAAGCAATCATTGGAAACCTAAAAGATGCTGGCGATTTATATCTGAAAAACAACGATATAGAAAATGCTTCACTTGCTTTTTTCAAAGGAAAACTATTTGATGATTTGATGAGCAAAATTTCGACAAAACCCAAATCCATCAAAACCAATATACATCTCATCGTGTCGCAGTTAATGAAGGGCAGCAAGTTGCTTCAAGCCGATATAAATGTGTTGTACAAACAGCGTTATGTTTTTAGAGATATTACCAAAGAAATTGCGTGGCGCAACGAGTTGATTGCCACACTGATAAAAGATACAGAAACCGACCGTGAAACCGAGCAACAGCGCGACCTTTTGGACGTGCTCGAAACCATTGCCTACGAATCGGACACAGAATTGTGGAAAATTATTGCTGATATTCACTTCAAATTCAAGTATTTCGATAAGGCATTACGAATTTGGGATAAGGTGGATATGTTTGACACCGAAAAATATGCACAAACAAATATTGAAATTGCAATTCAGAAAAAAGATTTTGAAAGTAAACTTGTGTGGTTGGGCGAACTGCTTAAATATAAGCAAGATATAAAACAGAAAACGGCAATTGAACTTCAAATAATTGATATTTATTTGCAAACTCCTGTCAACACTATTACCAACAACTACTACTTTTTGCACGCATACAGCGCATTTCTTATTCAAAAACCCAAAGATGAGGTGCTAAAAATTGGCAAAATAGTGGAAGAAAGTTTTATATACGAACAGCCCAATTTGAAAAAATTTTATATCGAATTGCTGCAATCCAAACGGCTGAATACCAAAATCGCCGAATTTTTGATACAGCGTTTGGCAAAAATCAATCAAAAAATAAATCCTAAAATTAGCGATTGGTTGCACACCTTCAACGAACAATATAGCCAATTGGCAAAAGACAATCAGTTGATTTTCACCCCTTATACAACAGAGGAAATTATAAATTTGAGCGAGCTACCCGATGAAATTTGGTGGAATCCGCCCGAACACATTCGCAATATTTCCATTTTCAATTTCCGTAGGTTTAGCAAAATTGAATTAAACAATCTTGGCTTGTTCAACCTTGTTTTGGGCGACAACAATGTGGGCAAAACCTCCATACTCGAAGCATTGCTATTTACCACAGAACGAGAGGAATACATCAAACGTTTAGCCCTTTCGTACTCCGAAAGAGTGCGCTTGCCCCGATTTATTGATGACGAAAAAAATGAATATTTCAACATTCCACACGATTTCATCACCGATTTTATTCGAAAAGATGCCGAAAATTCGGAATTGAGTTTTCATTTGAGCTATAAACGAGCCAATTGGCATTACACTATTCGAAAATTAGAACCTTCAGAAACTCCTGAGATGTACAAAGGGTTAAATATATTTTACAATTTTAGCTCCTTAGCCGAAAACCAGCAAGTGAATGCTTCGTTGCTTTTAAAAACCATAAAGCCGTATCATTCAATTAGTTGTCCGCTTATTCCGTTTGGTAAAGGCTACGACAAAGATTTGGCACAGGTGTATTACGATGAAATTGATAAGAAAAAGAAAATCAGAGAAGATTTTCTTGAAAATATGCGCGTGTTTATTCCCCGCATCGAACGCATTTCGGCAAATCCCGAAAACGGTGAAGTGAGCATAGAGGAAGAACATTTTGAGGAGGCTGCTCCCTTGCATCAATACGGTGAAGGCGCAAATAAATTATTCCGAATTTTGGTGCAACTTACCCTTCAAAAAGGAAAACGATTGCTGATAGATGAAATTGATGCCGGAATCCATTACTCTCATTTTAAGGAGTTTTGGAAAGTAATTTTGAGTGTGGCAAAAAAAGAAAATGTACAAATTTTTGCCTCCACCCACAACCTTGAGTGCATAAAATATTTCAACGAAATTCTCCACGAAAACCAATTTGCTGGTTGGCAAAAAGAGTCGCGCGTTATTACTCTTGAAGAAGTGTTAGATGCTAAAATTGAGGCTTTTACACGCAATTTCGATGAGTTTGGATACGAACTCGACCATCAACTCGAAATAAGAGGAGGTGAGGGATGACAAAGTACATAGTGTTTGTGGAAGGAAAAGCCGATGCCGCATTTTTGCGCGATTGCTTATTGTATTTGTTTGAAAACAAATCTATTAGGGTTGAAAAAGATGAGAGTAAAGACAAAATACTCCAGACCGAAAATACAGAAATAAAAATAAATGTAGTAGAAGGGTTTGCTGCTCAAAACCTGAAAACCAGAATTGAAACGGCATCAAAAAAAGGAATAAAAACAATGGTTGTGCTCGATGCCGATAGTCAGAAAAAAGACCATAAATTTGGTGGCTACGAGCGCAGAATTAATTATTTAAACCATTTCAAAAAAGAAAACAACATTGAATTTGATGTTTTTTTATTCCCTAACAATCAAGAAGATGGCGATTTGGAAACACTGTTGCTTCAGATTGCCCATCCCGAAAAATATAAGCCTTATTTCGATTGTTACGAAAAATACATTCACTGCCTGCAAACCATTGCAGACGAACAGTTTAGCAACGAACTATTTGAAGATAAAAACAAGATTTACAGCTATATGCGGGCGTACTACGGAATGCAAAATGCAAAAGAAGAAAACCGAAAATACACGCCCGAATTTTGGAATTTTACACACAAAGCAATACTTCCTTTTTTCGATTTTATCAAAAAAATGATAGTTTTGTAAAAATTATACAAACCAATATGTCTAAGAAATTTTTTTCCACATTTTTGTTCATGGTCATTGCATTGAGCATTTTTGCTCAAACGGAGGAATTTTTTCCTGAACAATCAACCACCGCTACAGCTACATCGGAAGTGAGTCCACTTTTATATATTACCCTCATTTTCATTGTAGTACTTTTCCTATGGTTTTTGTGGTATGCCAACATTAATTTGTGGCTTCAGGCAAAAGCATCGAAAGTAATTATTGGTACTCACGAACTTGCGCTGATGCGCTACAAAGGCGTACCTACGAAGGAAATTGTGGGATACATGATTAAAGCAAAAGAGGCACAACTCGATTTGTTTCAGGAAGACCTTGTATCTCTGTATATTACAACCGAAAAAGAAGGCGATAAAGGCGCAATAAAAAAAGTGGTAGAGGCAATGATAATGGCGTACAACGCCGGTTTGCGTTTGGAGATGAAAGAGGTGATAAAACAATATCATGCTAAAGTTGACATAGAAAAGGTGATAAAAAATCTTGTAATTGCACAAAACTCGCACGTAACAACCTCATTGAAAGAACTTTCTGAATTTTCGTTGGCACACGTTGACATTCACGCACTTCTCGAAATTTTCATTAAAGCAAAAAGTGCGCACATTCTCACCCTCACTATGAAAGACCTCGTGCTCTACCAGCACGCACATCTCGACATAAAAAAATTGGTTGATGCGGTGATTCTTGCCAACGATGGCGGTTTGATTTACCAAAAACCACCCAAAAAAGAAGAAAAACACGATGAACATAAAGACGAAAAACCACGAACCGATGGGCACGATTCGCACGGCGGCGATTCGCATGGTGGCGATTCGCACGGGCATGAAGTAAAAATAGACCCAGAACACGAAAAAGCAGAAAAAGAGTTTATAAAAAAACTCATCGAACATCACCATTCGGGAGGAAATATTCTGAATGTGGTAAACGCTGTAATTTCGGCTAAAAATGCTGACAGAGAACTCGAAGACCCAACAGCAAAACTCGACCTCTCGCTCGAAGCAGCCAAAAATATTGACCTTGCCGGTATTGACCTTTTGAAAGCAGTAAACGAAGCAATTAAATTTAAAGTAATTGAAACTGAACCTATTAGAGCCTACGCTGGCGATGGTATTGAACTAACCATGAAATGCAGAGTTACAATTCGCCCCCGAATCCGCAAAATTATTAGTGGTGCTGGCGAGGAAACCATCTTGGCACGTATCCACGAAAATATTGTAACTCAAATAGGTTTGACAAAAACTCACCGTCAGATTTTGGAAAGTCCCTATTTGCTTGCCGATTCGGTTGAACAGCAGAAAAAACTGTTTGATGATACAGCCTACGACCTTATTTCGATTGATATTTCGGACGTAGAAGTGGGCAACGACATTGAAGCAAAACTAAAATCGCTTCGGGCAAAAGCCGACTATGAGGAGGAGCGCGTTCGTCGTCTGCACATCGAATCTGAGGTAAACAAAGCAATGGCAGATGCTTTCCGCGATGGAACGTTCTCAGTAAAAGACTATTACAAAATGCGAAACATGGAGGCAGATACAAGTATGCGCGAAGCACTTTCGAAAAGTAAAAAACAAGAAGATACCGATTTGGCGATATAATTATCTATCAATCAAGAATATAAACAATACGGAGCAATGATATACATAGCAATTTTAATCGTACTATTAGCCGTTGCCGGCTTTCTCTACTATGGCTACTACAAAATGCAATACGAAGCCCAGCAATGGAAGTATAAAATAAAATTCGACCAATATTTATTTATCCGCTTTAGCCCAATTCCCGAAAAAAAATTACTCAAAATTTTGGCTTTCAGCCAAACTCTTGGGCAAACAATTCCGATAAAAACCCTCAATATGTACTATCATTTTGAGGTGGACATTGAAGCCGCTTTTGAGGCGTTCAAAATCATTCACAAAGCCGGAATTTCTATTTCTGCCAAAAAGGAAGAAGATTTTCAGAAAGTACTGCATTTTACACTCAAAGGCAAAGATACTGAGGGACTTAGCTACGCAATGCTCAAAGCTGCCGATAGCAATATCAGCCTCAATATTGACGATTTGCTAAACCATATCAACGCAAAAGGAAATATCAAAAAAGCGGTTGAACTAATTGTGGAAGCCCGAAATGTGGGAATGGATATATCTATCAATGAGCTTACAGAACACCTCAACAAAGGCGGAAAATTGGACAACGAAATTGATGTAAAAATCAACCTTCGCCGCGCAAACTACGATATTTCGCTCAACGATATTCGCCGCTTTGCATTAGAACGCGATGTGAAACTGCTGGTAAAAATTCTTATCAAGGCAAAAAACAATAATTTGTCGTTATCGGTTGACGAATTGCTTGCTTTTCCAAACAATCTCGACCTCGAGCAGGCTGTTGATGTGCTCATTGAGTTGCACCGTGCGGGCATTAAAATCAATCTGAAAGAGCTGGAACTTTATTCGCACGTTCGCGACATGAAGGAGCTTATCAATGTGATGGCTCTCATTAGTTCTCAATCGTTTGAATTAAATATCAGTTTCGACCACATCAAAGCGTTTCCGGTTCAAGGCAACATCGAAACGGCTATTTCTTTGCTCATAAAAGCACATCAGGCAGATATTACAGACCTGTCGCTCAACGACTTATCTATGCACATAACCGTTGGGGGAGATATTGAAAAATTTGTGATTGCATTGATGAATGCCAAAGAAGAAAATCTGGATATTACGTTGAACGACCTAAAAGAATTTTATCAAGTGAGCAAAAACGGAAACGGACCCGACTTGCTTCGCGCTGTTGAACTTTTAATTATTGCTCGCTCGCACAACATTAGTCTGAAACTGAAAGACTTGCGCCGCCATATTGCCGAACGGGGCGATGTAGAAAAATTAGTACAAGCACTTTTAATTTCGGAGCACGAAAATTTGGGTGTTACACTTTTAGACCTCGAAAATCATTTTCGCCAAGGGGGTGATGTAGAACAGTTTGTGGTGGCTTTGCGCATATCTAAACAAGAAGATTTTGGATATACAAAAGAAACCTTATTGAAACTGCACAACAAATCGGCTCACGTATTGAGTTTGATACGTGCCTTGCGTGTAAACAAGCGCGAGGACTTAAAAATTGAGCAATCGGAAATCGAAAAAATTTACAACGAAGGACTCGATGTCCTGAAAATTGTGTACGCACTCATCAATGCCAGTCATTCGGGGTTGAACATCGCTTTTGATTATGCCGTTGCCATTGAACGCTCAAATGTGGACATTGAAGAAGCCATAAAATGGGGGGTGCATCCACGAACGCTCGAAGTTCCGATATTTAGAGTGGTGGCAAAAGATGGCATTGAAATGTCGTTGAAACCTCAAGTGAAAGTACGCGGCAAAATGACACAATATTTTGGGGGTGCACGCGAAGATGTGGCATTCGACAGAGTGAAAGCTGCCGTTACCAACGAAATGGTGTTGTACAAATCGCACCTCGAAATTCGCGAAAACCGCGATAAAATTGCCCGCGATGCCTACAAACTCATTGCCTCAGAAGAACATTTCAACAAAAACAGCGCGCTCGAAATTTTGGATATACTCATTCCCGAAATTGTGCCGGAGAACGACACAAACTCTAAACTAAAAATGGAAATTGCCGAAATGGAAAAGCAACTTGCTGAATATGACGCAGAAACTCGCCGTATGATGCTCCCCATTTTGGAAAAAGAAGCTCAAATAAAAGAAATTAACGAACGAGCCGACAAAGAAAAAAACATAGGTATTGCGTTTAAGGAAGGAACCATTACAACCAATGAGTACTATAAGTATAAAACAAACGAAAAGTGAGTTGAAAACCAACAAGATACATCGAAACTAATTTAATTTTCGTCCATTTTTATCAACGCAAACGCGCTGTAATTTATCATATCGTAGTAGTTGGCATCTACGCCTTCCGAAACAATGGTTTTGCCCTCATTATCTTCTATTTGCTTGGTGCGGTATATTTTCATCAAAATTAGGTCGGTAAACGAACTGATGCGCATGCTGCGCCATGCTTCATCGTAGTCGTGGTTTTTTTGTACCATCAATTGTTTGGCATTTTCTGCATATTTTTCGTACAAGGCTGTTGCCTCATTATCGTTCAAATCTACAGTATCCGAAATACCCAACTCCAATTGTATGAGCGCAATAACGGCATAATTAAAAATTCCGATAAATTCTGAACGCACACTTTCCTGAATTTTCTGAATGCCCTTCACCTCAAAACTGCGAATACGGCTTGCCTTAATAAAAATTTGGTCGGTGAGCGAGCTTGTACGCAACACGCGCCATGCTGTGCCGTAATCTTTCATTTTTTTTGTAAAAATTTCTTTACAAATAAGCACCGCCTTATCGAATTGTTGTTCTGTTTTGCTCATAACTTTTGACATTGAAAATAGTTTTGAACCACAAAAGTACGAAAATTTATAAAACTCTTTCTTTATTCTGATAATTTTGCAGCACAAAAAACAGTCAAATTATACTTATATGATTGAAAACGAGGCAACAAAACATTATTTCGATAAGAAGAAGTACATCAATTGCAGAGGCAAACTGATTGACCTCAGCCAAAAGCGGGTGATGGGTATTTTGAACATTACTCCCGATTCGTTCTACGATGGTGGCAAACACAACTCGCTGGAAGCAGCTATAAATCAGTTTAATAAAATGCGAAACGAAGGTGCCGATATGATAGATATTGGTGCCTATTCGAGCCGCCCCAATGCCGAACACATTTCGGAAAAAGAAGAGTTGAAACGCCTCACTCCTTTGCTTGCCGAACTTAGAAAACTCGACAACGAAATTATTTTATCGGTTGATACTTTTAGAGCGGAGGTTGCCAAAACGGTAGTCGAAAACTTTGAAGTGGATATAATTAACGATATTTCGGGTGCTACAATGGACAAAGCAATGATTGAAACCATTGCAAAACTGCAAGTGCCCTACATTTTGATGCACATACAAGGCACACCCCAAAATATGCAGCAAAATCCTCATTACAAAGATGTTGTGGGCGATGTGCTAAAATTTTTTGCCACTCAAACCGAAAAACTTAGATACGCAGGTGTAAACGATATAATTGTTGATCCGGGATTTGGTTTTGGAAAGACAATAGAACACAACTATCAACTTATCAATCGCTTGCAGGAATTTAGAATTGTGGAATTTCCTTTGCTTGTAGGTTTGTCGCGCAAATCTATGATTTACAAACCACTACAGATAACACCCGCCGAGGCACTCGTTGGCACAATAGCCTTAAACACCATAGCTCTTAGCAAAGGTGCTGACATACTGAGAGTTCACGATGTGGCAGAGGCAAAACAGCTAATTCAACTCAGCCAAATACTACACAACGCATAAATTTATTCAAAAAAAAACCGCCCTGTAATAAGGCGGTTTATTTCTAATGCTTTACGAGGTGTTTTCACAATTTGTAAGAAATAGATTTTGAGTAATCCATAATAGTTTTTAATGATTTTTGAGAGGGCGAACAGTCAAGGTCTTCGAGCGATGACCAAACATCGTTAAAATCATCTGTTTTATTATTAAATAACAAACTGATTTCTAATAGTTCTCCCGGATTGTCTTCAAAATCGTTCACGGTGTAAATAAATGCGGACACGTTATTCATAGGCTCATTCAAAAATTAAACAGATAGTTATAAGCGAATTACATAAACATAACGAAGTAAAAAAACATTTAGTATTGTATATTTTGCTATTTTAATCTATTTTAAATTACGCAATTTCAGTGGGTTAAATGCAATTTTTTAAACTATTTTACGATACGAAACCAACTGAAGGATATTGTATAAAACCAATAAAAAAAATAAGCAATTGGAATACAAAATGCTGTATTATGTTTTTCGCAACTTGAATCTTGAGAAAAAATATTTTCCAGTTTACAATTCAAAATTTTTCAAACCTGATTTTATTGATATATTCGCAGCGAGAATCATTAATTACACAATTCAATAAATGAATGTAACATGAGTAAATGTTTCAAGTTTTTTTTACCAGAAAATGCCATGCCTACTCAATGGTATAATATTTTGGCAGATATGCCAAACAAACCACTGCCCCCCCTGCATCCTGCTACCAAACAACCCATTGGTCCCGATGATTTGTCGGCTCTGTTTCCAATGGAACTGATAAAGCAGGAAGTTTCAACCGACAGGTGGATTGATATTCCGGAGGAAGTGCTTGATATATACAAAATTTGGCGCCCAACTCCATTGCATCGTGCGTATAATTTGGAAAAAGCCATCGATACGCCTGCCAAAATTTACTATAAAAACGAAAGTGTAAGCCCCGCCGGTTCGCACAAGCCCAATACTGCTGTTGCACAGGCTTACTACAACTACAAAGCAGGAGTTAAGAAAATGACCACCGAAACAGGAGCCGGTCAGTGGGGGAGCGCACTCAGTTTTGCCACTCAGCATTTTGGCATTGATTTGCAAGTGTATATGGTTCGCATTAGTTACGAGCAGAAGCCTTACCGAAAATCAATGATGAATGCTTGGGGCGCAAGAGTAATTCCTTCGCCAAGTATGGAAACCGAATCGGGCAGAAAAATTTTAGAACAAAACCCTCATTCGCCCGGAAGTTTAGGAATTGCCATTTCTGAGGCAGTAGAAATGGCGGCAAAAAATCCAGACACAAATTATTCGCTCGGTAGTGTTCTGAACCATGTACTTTTGCATCAAACCATTATCGGACTCGAAGTGTTGAAGCAAGTAGAAATGACAGGCGACTATCCCGATGTTATTTTTGCTCCTTTTGGTGGCGGTTCCAACTTTGCAGGAATCACATTCCCTTTTTTGCATCAAAATTTTGTAAACGGAAAAAATACACGTTGTGTAGCAGTTGAACCTTTATCGTGTCCAAAACTCACACGCGGAGTTTTTCAGTACGATTTTGGCGATACCGTTGGACTAACTCCTTTATTGCCAATGTACACGCTTGGGCATAATTTTGTACCCGCAAAAATTCATGCAGGCGGACTTCGCTACCACGGTGCCGGTACTATTGTAAGCCAATTGCTTAGAGATAAGCTGATTGAAGCAGTTGCAATACCCCAACTCGAAACATTTGAAGCAGGAGTTTTATTTTCAAAAACTGAAGGTATCATCCCTGCTCCCGAATCTACACACGCTATTGCAGCCGCTATTCGTGAGGCTAAATTGGCAAAAGAAGAAGGAAAATCGAAAACCATACTCTTCAATTTATCCGGACATGGAATAATTGATTTGGGAGCGTACGACCAATATTTTGAAGGAAAATTGGAAAACTATCACATTTCAGACGATGAAATTACACAGAGCGTTTCTCAATTAGAACAATTAATTAAATAAAATAATTTATTATTTCGGGCAGATATTTTCTGCCCGAATACTAATATTTAAGTAGTTACACTCTTTTCAATCTTCCTAATGTCTATTTCTTTTTTTCGCTTAATACTTTCCATTCATTCGCTTTTGTTTTTGCATTATTTTTTCTTATTTTTGAGGTCATAATACTATGCCGTTTAAACAAAAATGACACAAATTTATACGGTATTATTTTTGGTAGAGTAATTATGTTTTTTTTGTTTTATTCCTTTTATAATGCTAAAATTCAGTTTAATATACAAGTTTCTCGTAATGCTTGCCTTAGTAGGTATTTTATCTGTAGTGGTAACCGGCGTGTTCTACTACAACGATAAAAAAAAATCTATTGAGAAAATTACACAAGAAAAACTTCAGAGCGTAACTGAAGCCAACAAATATTTTATTGAAACCTATTTTCGTGAACGACTCAACGATGCAGAACTTCTTGCTCATTCCGAAAACACATATCAACTTATAAATGAACTAATACAGTACAAAGAACAGTTCAATATTACAGACATAGACCCTTTTCTTACCAATGTTGAAGAATGGAAAAATATTTACAATAAGTATCATAAATATTTTAAGACATCGCAAATTATTCATTCCTATCACGATATATTGCTCGTAAATAAAAATGGACAGGTAGTTTTTAGTTGCGTAGAAGAAAAAACTCTTGGAGAGCATTTATTAACAGGCAGACTCAAAAATTCAAACCTTTCCAGTGTGTGGAAAAAATCAAAAGATAGCACAACACCCATAATCTCCGATTTTGAAACATTTGTTTCTTCTCAAAATCAAATGTTTGCATTTGTTGCATGCCCCATTTACAACGAAAAAGATGAGTACATTGCAAGTATTATATTGCAACTCCACGTAGCTTTGTTAAACGAATTTATCGTAAAACAATTTGAAAAACTGCCCGAATTCGAATGCCTTATTATAGGAAGCGATTATCAAGTACGTCTATTCCACAGTCAGAAAATAGTTGAGAAATATACATTGCACGAAAACAGCAATAGTTATATTGATAAAGCACTCAATTCAATCACCGGTTACACCCGTTATACCGATATTGATAATATTGATTATTTCGCTTGCTACACACCTTTGCAAATAGCATCAATGAATTGGGTTTTGCTCATTCGGGTTTCCACCCAAATAGTGATGAACCCTTTAAAAAAAATATTTTTCATCGTTATTTCCCTCATTTTTTCAATTCTTCTTTCGGTGATAATTTTGTATTTCCCACTAAATAAGCTACTTATTGGAAATTTGAAAGATATTCAACACGCACTCAACGTATTGAATATTGGAGAAATTCCCGAATCAATAAAGCATACCAATATAGATGCTGAGTTTAGTAAAATTAGCCAAGAAATCAACACATTATCTTTAGGAGTAAACAAACTTGCAAAATTTGCAAATGAAATAGCTGATAATAATCTTAATACCGATTTTACACCCCGTAGCAATGCCGATGTCCTTAGCAAATCGCTCATCAACATCAGAAAAAGCCTAATAGATGCACGACAGGCAGAACTAACCCGCAAGGAAGAAGATAAAATCAGAAACTGGGCAAACGATGGTACAAACAAATTATCGGATATTCTACAAATCAGAAGCGAGAGTATTATTGAGTTAACAGACAAGGTAGTAATTTTTTTGGTACATTACATGAATGCAAACCAGTGTGGTTTATTTGTTTACAACGAAGATGACCCAACCGACGAATGCCTTGAGCTTACATCTACGTATGCATACAACCGAAAAAAACACATGAATAAAAAAGTAAGCGTAGGCGAAAGCCTTATCGGAATGTGTGCATTAGAAAAGCAAACCATTTACTTAGACGATATTCCAGAAAACTACATCGAAGTTACATCGGGTTTGGGAGATGCCACACCAAAATATTTACTACTTGTACCCTTAAAGCACGAAGAAAACTTAATGGGAATAGTTGAAATGGCATCGTTCAATCCATTTCCGCAACACGAAATTGAGTTCCTCGAAAAATCGGGCGAAAGCATTGCAGCCTCATTAGCAAATGCCAAAATCAATCAACGTACACAAAAATTACTCACCGATACAAAGTTGCAAGCAGAAGAAATGGCTGCACAAGAAGAAGAAATGCGGCAAAATCTTGAAGAAATGCAGGCAACCCGCGAAGAGGCTGCACGTAAAGAGCGAGAGTTGGGCAACATCATTCATTCAATAGATCACACTTTCACTTCTCAACTACACTTGGAACGAAGTAGATGGAGCGTTCCTAAAAGCATTTTTAAGTAAAGCCAATGACGAAAAACTTTTCGATACTTGGAAAACACTTACCGAAGGCGAGTCGGTAGAAGGAATTTATTCAGCAAAAGGGAAAGATGGCAAACAATTTTGGTTAATTGCTTCATTTACACCTTCGTTCGACGAAGAAGAAAAAATTGAGAAAATAATTGTTTTGGCAAACGATATTACCGAACAAAAAGACTCTGAACAAGCTATACGAAAAAATTCAGAACAATTAAAAGCGCAAGAAGCCGTGTTGCTTAAGGGACTTGAGCAAATGAAATCAATACAAGCACAGTTGAAAGAAGTTGAAAACAAGCACCACATACTAATTCAAGCCATTGATAATCTAACAATACGAGCCGAATTTTCACCCGAACTTGAATTAATATCAGCCAATCATTTATTCACATCATTTTTCGAATTTGTAACCGATAAGTTTACAATGTTTAATATTAAAACATTCATTTCTCAAAATGAGCTTGAAATCTTTCACCATTCGTGGCAAAATGTTTGTAATGGAAATATCCAAAAATTCGCCATAGGTTTTCACATAAACCAAGATTTAAAAAAATGGCTAACTATTTCATTAGTACCTGTTTATGTTGACAAAAAGGTCGTAAAAATTTTATTTGTAGCGGTTGATTGTACCGCAGAAAAGGTATTCGAAAATGAACTTACCCAATCAAAGGGAATGATTCTGCAAAACGAAAAATCACTCAAATATGAGATTGAAAAGTTTGAAGTAAAACAAAACGAATTATTGCAAATAATCAACTCGAGAGAAGAACAGCTAAACCAATTGAAAGTTGAATACCAAGCAGAGAAGCAAAAATTCACCAAAGAGTTGGACGATAAAAAAGCGAATATAAGCGAGCTTCACGAAAATCTTAATTCGTTGAATCAAACACTAAAAGAGCACGAAGATGCTTCAGTAAATTTCGTTGAAATTTCAGAGTCTGGTTCCGAAACAGATAACAAAATAAACAATTGGCTTAACAGTTTTAAAAAGTAAACTTAATTTTTATATTGTTACTGCTTTGATTAAAAGATAGATTAAAGAAAAATAAAAATAATAGCACTTGTATTTTTGAATTGATGTTGAAATGTATTAAATTTGAAAATCGTTTCATTATTGTAACAATTTGGTTTTTATGGAAAGCAATCAGGGCAATAAAAGCAAAAAAAGAGACAGCGAACTAATTCAACGATATACACTTATTGGTATATTGCTTGGAGTTGTATTTCCATTTTTGTCGTGGATTATTGATATATTGATAAAAAATGTAGATTTTAATTGGAATGGCTTTATTGCCATACACAAACAAAACCCCTTGCATTTTATTATTGATATGGCACCCATTATTTTAGGTGCAACAGCCTACATACTTTCAAAAAGTTTCAACAACCTAAAAACAGATTTAGAACAATCGCTCAAAGAAAAAAATCTGATTATTCAAAGCAATGCACAGATTGCAAAAATGATAGGTGAGAAAAACTTTGAAGTAGCAATAGAAGTAAACAAAGGCGATGAATTGGGACGGTCGTTGCTCATAATGAGAAACAACCTTGCAGAAGCGAATAAAAAAGAAGCAGAACTCAATTGGATAGCACAAGGAAAAGATAAAATATCGAATATCCTTCGCTTACACAACAATATCGATACGTTGGCTTATGAAACTTTAGTTGCACTCATTAATTATACAAAAACTATTCAAGGTGCATTTTATGTGTACAATGAAGATATTAAGAAAATTGTAAATGTAGCAACCTACGCCTACAACCGAAAAAAATATGTCAACCAAGAATATTCAATTGGCGATGGGCTTATTGGGCAAGCAGCTTATGAAATGGACTATATTTATCGAAAAGAAATTCCAGAAGACTATATCACAATTACATCCGGAATTTTAGGAGATAAAAAACCATCTACTATACTTATTGTACCAATGATAAGTGATGAAAAACTTCAAGGAGTACTTGAGTTTGCATCAATAGAAAACGAAATATCTGACCTAACAATCAAATTTGTTCGAGAATTGAGTATTATCATTGCACAAACTATTTTCAATTTAAAGGTAAATGCAAAAACAGAAAAGTTGCTCAAAGAAGCCCGCATTATGACCGAAGAATTGAAAGAAAATGAAGAAGAATTGCGTCAGAATGCAGAAGAAATGCGTGCAACCCAAGAAGAATTACAAAAAACCAATAAACATCTCGAACAACAAATCAAAGAAGTTGAAAACGCACAAAAACGCTTGTTCTCACTTCTCGAAAACGCATCGGAAGTTATTTCAATATACGATGAGCATGGCATTGTTAAATACGAAAGCCCATCAGTTAAATATATATTGGGTTACAATCCCGAAGATGTTACAGGAAAAAATGCGTTCGATACCATTCACAAAGGAGAAGACAATATTGCAAAAGCCATATTCTTTGAACTATTGGAAAACCCAACTGTTCCCAAAACATTCGAATATCAGTACCAAAAAGGGGAAGAAACACTTTGGCTCGAAGCAACCGGACGAAATTTACTTTCAAATCCGGCAATAAATGGAATTATTTTCAATACACGAGATATTACAGTTCGTAAAATTGCCGAACAGGCACAGAGAATGAGCGGACAGATGCAGGCATTATCCGAAAACAGTTTGGATATGATTATACGTCTCGACCTCGAAGGCAAGTTCTTTTATGCAAACCCAACAGTTGAAAATTATACCGGAGTTAAAAAAGGCGAAATCATTGGCAAGACATTGGAGGAAGTACAATTTGCCCCAACCATTGTTAATATTCTAAAAGAAAGACTTAGTGTAGCCATTACAACCCGTCAAATTTCGGAAACTGAAAACGAATTTCCAGCCGTTGACGAAGATAAAATTGTAGCAATCAATGCAATACCAGAGTTCAACGAAGATAAAGAACTCGAAACCATACTGATTGTTGCACACGATGTAACAGAACAGAAACGAATAGAAGAAGAAATTAAAGAGAAGAATAAGAAGATAAACGATAGTATCAATTATGCACAAAGGATACAAACAGCAATATTGCCAAGCAATCGTTTAATTCGCGATTTTTTACCACAATCGTTCATCTTCTACAAACCACGCGATGTTGTAAGCGGCGATTTCCCTTGGTTCTTTGAGAAAGGCGATAATATTTTCATAGCAGCAGTAGATTGTACAGGACATGGAGTACCCGGAGCATTGTTATCGTTTATTGGATATTTCATTTTGAACAACATCGTTGACCACGATAGCAATATGACAGCAAGTGAAGTGTTAGATAAACTACACGAAGAGGTAAGAAAAACATTAAAACAAGATAAAGCTGATCCAAATGCAAGAGATGGTATGGATATTGCATTCTGTAAAATAAATTTAGTTCAGAAAAAGTTAGAGTTTTCAGGTGCTCATAGACCTTTATATCACTTGCGCGGAGAGGAATTAACTCAGTATAAAGGAAATCCAAAAGCTATTGGTGGAATACCTCCAAGGCGAAAGGTTGAAAATAAGTTCACAAATTATGAGGTAAAAATTGAAAATGGAGACAAAGTTTTCTTTTTTTCGGACGGATTGCCAGATCAAGTGGGAGGAGGAGATGGTAGAAAGTATATGGCAAGCACCATTCGCGACAATATTTTAGCAAATAAAGAATACTCAATGTCCGATTTTTCAAAGTTTTTTGCGAGAGATTTTGTAAAATGGAAAGGAGAATTCAAACAAATTGACGATGTATTGTTGATAGGAATTGAATTTTAGTTACCTTTGCACCCTTAGATAATTTTTGTGAAAATTTTTATACTTTGGATTGCTATAATTTGTTATTATTTGATTAATTTTACGGAAAATTTATTTTAGTTACCCCCAATCGTTGAATTATGGCAGAAATAGATAAACAGGAAGTGCTAAAATTTGTATACGATTTCTTTGAACGAATGAGGTACAATCAGGTTAACCTTGCGTACGAAGGAGAAATCACACATCAAATTACTAAAGCCTTTACTTCGCTGACAGAAGCCAATATGGCTGCCGATGAGGATGACAACTCGGTACAAAAGAAAGTATTTCATGTCATGGTGGAATGTCTTCAGAACATTAGTAAACACGCTGAAACATCCGACAGTAAGACTAAAGATGGTCGAGGTATTTTCATTGTTAGCAAAGGAGATTCAGAATACAATGTTACTACCGGCAACCTGATAGCCAATGACAAAATTCCAGCATTAAGAGGAATGCTTGATAATATCAACAACCTTGATAAAGAAGGCTTGAAGCGACTATACAAGCAGCAAATTAGGGAAGGGCGGCTTTCCGACAAAGAGGGTGCCGGGCTTGGCTTTATAGACATTGCCCGCAAAACTGGTGAAAGGTTAGTCTTCAATTTTCTACAAATTGATGACAAAACTTCGCTCTTTGTTCTAATTTCAACTATTTCTCGTAAAAAATAAACATTTAGATAACTATGCAAGTAATAAAAATAAAAGGTTCGGACGATACCCCACAAGTAATCCTTGATAAAGAGGAAGGGATATTTGAAATCTCCGGCAGATCTCTGCCAGAAGATGTTGTTGCATTTTACGACCCAATACTTGAATGGTTGGACGATTATGCAGAAGAACCTAACGAAAAAACAGTTTTCGATTTCAAACTTGAATACTTTAATACTGCATCGTCAAAACTTATTCTTGATATACTACTCAAATTGGAAGATATGGCAGACGAGGGGCACGATGTATTGGTAAGGTGGCATTTTCCAGATGATGATGAAGATATGGAAGAAGCTGGCGAAGAGTACGCAGATATTGTTGATGTACCCTTTGAACAAGTAAGCTATTCTGTTGATTAATATTAATTTAATTCACTTTGAATAATATTACCTAACCTCACTTTTGTTGCCTGTTCTAAATTATTTTAGCACGATGATTGTATTAGATTCATC
>JFJP01038300.1_pt1 | contig 22355 bp, 16 predicted proteins | sample 431651 | NCBI WGS metagenome assembly JFJP01 (sample SAMN02602958, study PRJNA72255) | Microbial mat metagenome, whole genome shotgun sequencing project. | biome: fresh water; feature: sink hole; material: water; isolation source: purple microbial (photo- and chemosynthetic) mats found in...
GGTGGACTTCCCCCAAGCCAACATTTCAAAAAAAATAGGCAAGGTGGACTTCCCCCAAGCCAACATTTCAAAAAAAATAGGCAAGGTGGACGTCCTAGAAGGCATACTTTGAAAAAAAATGTGGCAACATGAAGTCCCAAAACCTAAAACTTTTTTTGAAAATGAGCTTACATGAAGTCTTAAGTAGCCTGTTTTTTTTTAAAAGTTGGCAACTTGAGGTCTTAAGTAGCCTGTTTTTTTTTCTAAAGTTGGCAACTTGAGGTCTTAAGTAGCCTGTTTTTTTTTTAAAGTTGGCAACTTGAGGTCTCAAGTAGGCTGTTTTGAAAAAAAAAGTGGCAACTTGAGGTCTCAAGTAGGCTGTTTTGAAAAAAAAAGTGGCAACTTGAGGCCTCAAGTAGGCTGTTTTGAAAAAAAAAGTGGCAACTTGAGGTCTCAAGTAGGCTATTTTGCAAAAAAATGTGGCAACTTGAGGTCTCAAGTAGGCATACTTTGCAAAAAAATGTGGCAACTTGAGGTCTCAAGTAGGCGTACTTTGCAAAAAAATGAGGTTACATGAGGTCTAGAGTAATTACTTCCGAAAAAAAAACGAACTACTTTATGAGACCTCATGTAAGTAGTTCGTTTTTTTTTAGTAAGTCCACAATGATATATTATAGTATTATTTTAATTTCACTTTGAGTGTTTGTGTGTTATTAAGTAATAAAATAATATAATCAATGCTTGTTCTGGTTTGCTTGTTTCAAAAAAATGTTTTGCTTGCTTACAACAAGCTGAATTTGTTTACTTCCGAAAATTAGGTTTCAAAGTTTGCTATATCTAATAAAAACACTATTTTTATGCACCTATTTTTACGTTAGGCATTCTATAAAAAACAATACAATGAAATCAAGAATACTTTTTGCAATCCTTTTTGTTGTGCTTTTCGTTTCGTGCAAACAAGAGCAGTTACTTACTCAGTACGTAAATCCGTTTGTGGGTACCGATGCGCATGGGCATACTTACCCGGGCGCGGCGTTGCCGTTTGGGTTTATGCAACTTAGCCCCGACACTCGCCTCGATGGGTGGGACGGTTGCTCGGGCTATCATTATTCCGATAGCCTTGTGTATGGTTTTAGCCACACGCACTTGAGTGGCACGGGCGTTTCGGATTATGCCGATATTCTTTTTATGCCTACCACAGGTAAGCCTTTGCTACAAAGGGGCTCACTGGAAAACTATCAAGAGGGCTATGCTTCGCTGTTTCAAAAAGAAAATGAAACGGCTAAGGCGGGTTTTTATTCTACTTTTCTCGACAAATACGCTATTAAAGTAGAGCTAACGGCTACCGAAAGAGCGGGTTTTCATAAGTATATTTTCCCACAAAGCGAGCAAGCCAATATTATTTTGGATTTGCAACACCGCGATGAGGTGCTCGATTCGTACCTCAAAGTTGTTTCTAACACTCAAATAGAGGGTTACCGACATTCAAAGGCTTGGGCAAGCAACCAACAGATTTATTTTGTTGCTCAATTCTCTAAGCCTTTCGATAGTTTTGGCATTGCTTTGAACGATACGCTTTTGGAAAACCTTAACCAGACTAAAGGAAAAAATGTAAAAGCCTTTTTTACTTACAAAACTCAAAACAAAGAAACGATTTTGGTACGCATTGGCATTTCGGCGGTGGACATCGAAGGGGCACGCAAAAACTTAGAGGCTGAAATAAATCATTGGGATTTTGAAAAAACTAAACAACAAGCCAACCTGAAATGGAATGCAGAACTTTCCAAAATACAAGTTTCTTCTAGCAATGCTGTTTACAAAGAAATATTCTATACTTCGCTTTACCATAGCTTTTTAAATCCCAATGTGTTTACCGATGTAGATGGGCGTTTTAGAGGACGCGATTTGAAAGTACACACTGCCGAGCGGTTTACCAATTATACTGTTTTTTCGCTTTGGGACACGTATCGTGCTTTGCACCCGCTTTTTACTTTGGTACAACAGGAGCGAACCAACGATTTTGTTCAAACTTTTTTGACCCAATACCAACAAGGCGGGCTTTTGCCGGTTTGGGAATTTTCGGGCAACGAAACGTTTTGTATGATTGGTTATCACTCTGCTGCGGTAATTGTAGATGCTTATGTGAAAGGAATTAGAAATTTTGATGCTCAAAAAGCCTTAGAAGCAATGAAATACAGTGCTACTCGTTCGCATTTTGGGTTAGAAGCTTACCAAAAGTTTGGTTTTATTCCAATAAATCACGAACACGAATCGGTTTCAAAACAGCTCGAATATGCCTACGACGATTGGTGTATTGCACAAATGGCAAAAGCAATAAACGATACCGCTACTTACAACCAATACATTAGCCGTGCGCAATACTACAAAAATCTGTTCGACCCACAAACGGGTTTTATGCGTCCCAAGATAAATGGCTCGTGGCTTAGTCCTTTCGATGCACGTGAAGTGAATTTCAATTACACCGAAGCCAATGCGTGGCAATACAGCTTTTATGTGCCTCACGACGTATCGGGGTTGATGCGTGCTTTGGGTGGGAAAGAAGCTTTCGCCCAAAAACTCGATGCCCTATTCACCGAAAAGCCTGCTACTACCGGACGCACTCAGCCCGACATCACCGGACTCATAGGGCAATATGCCCACGGCAACGAGCCTAGCCACCACATGGCGTATTTGTACAACTATGCCGGAAAAGCTTGGAAAACACAACAAAGGGTGCATCAAATTCTTACCGAACTTTACACCAACAAACCCGATGGGCTAAGTGGCAACGAGGACTGCGGGCAAATGTCGGCTTGGTATGTGATGAGCAGCATGGGTTTTTACCCTGTAACTCCGGCTTCGGATATTTATGTGATTGGAACACCGCTTTTTGATGAGGTAAAACTCAATGCCGGAAAAAAGCCGTTTGTAATCAAAGCACACAATTTAAGTCCCGAAAACTTTTACATTCAATCGGCTAAATTGAATGGTGTGGCGTACAATCAATCGTTCATAAAACATCAAACCTTGCTCGATGGTGGGGAATTGGTGTTTGAAATGGGCAACAAGCCCAATTTGGCTTGGGCAAGTGCCGACAACGAAGTGCCTATTTCGAGCATCAGCGAGCGGTTGTTGCTTCCTGTTCCTTACATCGAAGCACAAGCACGCACTTTTTACGATTCTCTAGTGCTTAAACTCTCAGCAGCTTCAGAAAACACACAGGTATTTTATACAACCGATGGTAGTTTGCCCAATCAAAACTCACTTTTGTATCAAGAGCCTTTGTTGATAACCCAAAGTACCACACTAAAAGCCATTGCCATCGATTCGCATCAAAACAAAAGCTTAGTAGTAACCTCTGAATTTTTCAAAACACCAAGAGACCGCAAGATAAGCATCAAAAGTAAGTACAACCGAATGTTTACCGCCGGCGGCGAGTTTGGACTCATTGATTTTATACGCGGAAGCGAGAGCTTTACCAGTGGCAATTGGCAAGGCTACCAAAACCAAGACTTTGAAGCAGTAGTAGATTTAGGAAAAAACGAAACCGTATCGAAGGTAGGTGCTGGCTTTTTGCAAGAAATACGCTCATGGATTTGGATGCCTACACGTGTTGAGTTTTGGGGAGCCGACAAGCAAGGGGATTTTCGCCTACTCGGAACGGTTGCCAACACCATACCCGACAATGAATACAACACCGTATTGAAAGATTTTTGGCTCGATATGAAGCCTCAATCCTTGCGCTACTTGAAAGTAAAAGCCATCAACTACGGAACTATTCCCGAATGGCATCTGGGCAAGGGCGGCGAAGCTTTTATCTTTATCGACGAAATTATGATTAACGATTGATAAGAAATGCTTATGATTGGTGATGATAGATGATAGATAATTGTTAATTCAATATCCATCAAAGCTAAGCCAATCAAGAGCTTAAAATACTTAATGGGCTGTTTTACCAATAACCTTAACTTGGGCTACATGAATCAACAAATTATCAATTAATCCTTGTTTTTCAATTTTAAATTTAGTATATTTGCATTTGTTTTTACATAGTGTTTGAAAGAAAACTCATCATTTTTTGAAAATTTAAAAAAAACAAAAACATCGGACAGACCGGACAAGCCGGTCGAACCGATTTTGCTTAGTTTTCTTTCAAACACTACATATAATTTACTCATTTTATTTCCTACTTAAAAAATGTACTATGAAAAAATCTTTTTTAGTTTTGTTAGTATTTGTTAGTGTGCTTATAGGAAGTACACATAAAACAGTAGCACAAATAGATCCATTTATTGGACAAATCATTTTAGTGCCTTATACCTTTGTACCGCGTGGCTGGGCTGAGTGTGATGGAAGGCTTCTTCCAATAGCTCAAAATCAAGCCTTGTACTCTCTGATAGGTAATACTTATGGTGGCGATGGACGAAACACTTTTGCTTTACCCGATTTGCGTGGGCGTGTGCCAGTAGGTTTGGGACAAGGTGCCGGATTGTCAAACTATACCTTAGGGCAAACAGGAGGAGAAGAATCAGTAACATTAACTTCGATGCAATTACCAGCGCATACGCACGGAGTTGGTATTAGTACAGCTAACGGAACAACGAATGACGCATCAGCAGGTTTTTTAGCAAACACGGGCGATTTGAAAGAGTATTCAGTTACGCCTAATGCAAGCAACCCTGTAATGATACAACCTGCTGGTCATAATCAACCTCACGAAAACCGAGCTCCTTTCATTGGCATGCGTTACATTATAGCCGTGGAAGGTATGTATCCTGATAGAAATTAATACATTAATAAATATTTGTTACTCTATTTTACTCCCAAGCCTTTTGTGCTTGGGAGTTTTTTTTATGCCTATCCCGTGTTTTGCTTGTGAATACAAATAATTGACAACACCCTAAGCATCTGTGCTGTGTGTAGAGTATATGCAAATTATACCTTTGAAAAGCTGGGCTTTGAGCTTGAGCATAGGACTATCTGATTGATACGATGACTTAGGCATCGGTCAAGTAATGCGTAGTGGCGAGGTTACGAGCCATTATCGCATACAAAGTGTTGGTGGTAGCTTTCCTTTCTTAAGGCAGTTTTGAAATGAGTAAATTCAAGTTGTCTAAAACTAAGTTAGGTTCTTCAATAAAAATATAATGACCTGAATTTGTAGTTGAAATATGGGTAAAATCGGACAGCCCCGAATTGAACTGCTCGTGAGCATTAAACCAATTTTGTCTATCTGCTGCATTGTGCGAAGCGTCCACTTTCATACTTGTTAATACAATAGTTGGAACATTTGGCAAGTTGGAAAGTGTCTTCATATACTGAGAGGCTTCAATTAACTCTCTTGCTTCCATTGTTGCACCAAAATCAGCACCATAACTACTCAAAAATGAATTATAGATTAGGTCTTCTTGTTCTTGGGTAGGGTTGTTGTATGCCTCGTGAGAAGGGTCAATAAATAAAATTCCAGCTATTCTTGTTGGATTTTTTAAAGCATAATCTCTCATAATCATTCCCGCAAGAGAATGTCCTACAAGAATAATTTTCCTGTTGTTTGAAAGCTTATTGATTACACTATCCAGTTCAGCACTCAAATTCGCAATGTTTCTTGGGGCTAAACCTTTTTCAGAACTTCCGTATCCAGCTCTATCATAGAGCAACACATCTTGTTTAGTACTAATTTTAGTTGGCAGCTTTTTTTGATTCCAAATTGAATGGTCATCTCCTAAGCCTGTTTCAAACACTATTAGATACTTCGTATTGTTAATTATTGAATAGCTTGTCAATTTGTGAGTTGGCAAGCGAATAGTTGTAGTTGTAAATTTGTCAGTGTTTACATCATCCTTATCACAAAAACTAATGGTGATTAAACAGAACAATGAAATGATTAATTTTTGCATATCTAAACTTATTTTAAAATTATTACATGTTCCTTAGTCGTAGTTGGGATTGTCCATACTAAATGGTTGAAATATTTCCTGATTTTATTCTTTCGTTAATGTAGTTTCAAAATTACCCGCAACGTATCAATACCGCTAGTTGTGCATTAGCTTTAGCTTTGCCAAAAAATTTCAATTTGGCAAAGCTCACTAAAAGAATACACTCTAACAGCACTAAGCATTATTGATACAAATTACTACAAGCCACCTGCACCCATTAACTATGGGCATTAATTACCTTCAAAACCTTCGTCTTCCACAGGGTCTTTGTCTTCCTCTGTCTTGTCTTTAACCTCCTCTACGTCACTTTCATCTTCAAATGCTTTGCCAGTAACGCGTTCGATGAATTTCACACGCGTTTCGTTGTCGCCAATATTGTATTTGTATTCTTCTAATTTTGGGTGCTTTTGAGTTCTTTCACTGTCTTTCACATCTTTTATAGCGGCATTGTACTCCGAACTGCTAGATAGAGAAAACATAGTTCCTCCGGCATATTGGAAGAAATACCACTCGCTAAGGCTTGGTTCTAACAAGATGTAAAGTTCATCGCCAGCGGTTTTCTTTACAATTTCGATGTATCCGGGAATTGATTTATTAAATTGTTCGCCTTTAATGCTTATCAAGTTTAAATCGCCTTCCGATTTGTACGAACTTGTTTTGTTGTCCCAATTCAATATTACATCGGTAAACACAAATGATTTCTCCATTTCGATTGGGATTTTTTTGAGCTCACCGTACTGCGAGATTTCTTCTCTTAATTTTTCGGCTCGTTTATTACCCAAAAGATATTCAATTGCATTTGTGTATATGCTGGTGGTAGTAGCAGCGTTTAAGAACGTGCTCTTTTTAATTTCATCAACCATTTGCTTGGTAGCCTTATCGTTGAAAAAGAAATTGAACGAAAGGTAAGTTTCAAGCCCTATTTTATTGGTGGATTGATTTTGCCTTACCTGCCCTATGGTTTTCATTTCTACTTGCCCTATGTTAGCACCAATATCTAAAACTCCTTCAGCTTTCATTAAGCAATAGCGGTTGTTGTAGGCAAGAAGTGGCATTAAAGTATCGGGGTTTTGGTACTTTTCTATGGCAGTAATAAGGTATTGATTGTTTTTATAGTCGTAATACAGAACTTTCTCAGTAGAATCGGATAAGAAAACAAGGTCTTTTCTGTCTCTTCTTTTTGACATAAAGGTAGTGTAAACACTGTCGAGTGTAGAGAAAAATCCTGCAGTAATTTTTTCATTTTTGATGTTTACAGGGTCTTTGGGAAGTGAAATTAACACCGAGTCTGGGTTAATTGTGCCTTCAAACACAATGCGTTCGGGCATTATGGTTGTACACTCGCCATTGTTGAGCTCGAGGGAGCCTTTAAATACAGGGTGCTTCTTGTCGGTTTCTAATTGCATCACACCTTGAAACTTAAGAAACTGGTCGTTTAGGTCTATTCCTTTTAAAGTATCCTTGGCATAGCAAATAATTATAGGGCTGCTAGGGGTTGACGTTATTTCGTTGAAAATAATTTTGAAGTGAACGGTATCTTTACCTCCGGCAGGATTATTTTTTAAGAAAACATAATCGTAATGTCCGGCGGTTCCAGCTATTTCATTTCTACCTTTAACTTTCACAATGGCATCGGTAATTTTGTGGTATCGGTTTGTGTTGTCGGCTTTGATTACTATATTGTACAGAGGGTCTATATCGGCTTTGGCTCTGATTAAAACAGTAGTATCAGGGAAAATGGTTCCGTTGGCAACATTGATAGAGTCCACATCGTAGCAACGCAAAATAAAATCGTCGAGACTATAACCTGAAGAGTATGAGGTAAAGCGCAAGCTGTCTTGCTTGCTACTGGTGGAAATATATTCAGAGCCTACTCTGTCGCTTCCCGTTTGTCCTACAATACCAACTTCTATTTCGTTTTTCTCAATGTCCCAAATAAATTGATCCATTACCGTCATAAATTCATTCACTGGGAAATAGGCTTTCGATGATCCTCCAATAGACTTGAAGTGTCCCTGTTTTGTAATATAATCGATATGGCTATCTACACTGGTTGCCGTAAATGCTGGCGTAATAAATCCAGTAGGTTTAATGGCAAAATCGGCAGAATCGCCATCGTATTCATTGGCTTTGAAAGTGAAACTTTTTGAGATAAGCTCTGAGTTAGAAAACTCCATCATTCCCCAACCTGTGTGCGCTGTGGGCGTAATGATGCTTTGTCCGGTGAGCAGGGCATCGCCATTGTACATTTCCATAGGTTCGCGCATGACATCTACATTTAGTTCGTTTCTTACAATCTCCCAGTTGTCGTTCATAATACTGTCCACGATTAAACCTCCCGAAATGATGAGAGAGTCTTGCGCTGGCAGAAATTCAACAAAGTTAGAAACGCTGTTAATCAGAGCGTATTCGGTACCAGAGGTAGATTCATCGACCACTACACGGCTTGCATCTGTTACCATAAACTGTGGGAAATACACAAAATTGGTTGAAGTTAGGGTAGTTGTAATGTATTCGAACTTTCCTACTCCGTGAAGCCCTTTGTTACTAAGCTTTAGCTTGTTTGTAGCCCATGCTTCTACGCTTCCTAGTCCTGGATAGGCTTGTTTACTTTCGGGTTCTTCTTTTATAAAACCAAGCGAGTAAATTGTTTCTTTTGCTTTAAAGCTATCTACAATTGTATCTTTTTGAATGGTAAGATATTCGTTGAAGTTTGGAAAGATTCCCGATTGAAAGTTTCCGAAAGTACGCCAACTGTTTGCGGTAAAATCGCCTAAGCTGTCCACATCAAAAGGGGCTAGCTTGAAGAAGAACGATTCTCGTTTGTATTTTCCATCTAATATAGGAACTTCGGCATCGTTTTCGTTGTAGTATTTGTCATAATATACATACGAGCTATCGGAACAGTAAAAATGGGGATACTTTGCATAATTAATCTCCTCCTTTTTTTCCTCTTTTTTGGTCGTAACATTCTTTTTAATTGTCGTAGAATCTCTTTTGATTATTCTACCTTTATCTGCAATCAAGTCTTCATTTGATTTTACCCCCGATTTGTTGCTTGGGTCATCGATGAGTATGTAACCCGTAATATTTTCTATCCGCGACTGAACAATTTCTTTTTTTAAATAAATGGTTCGTTCTTTGCCAACAGAGTCAAGTGCTTGATCTTTGTAAATGTAACGTCTTTTAATACCTTTTCCTTTTCCTCCGGCAGCTTTAGCATCATAAGGGTAAATGAAATCCTTGTCTTGGCTTTCCACCTTCCCAAGCTCATCGCCTCTGATTAGAATCCTTAAAAAATCGATACTATTCATATTTACCTTAAAACTATCGTAGTTGAAATAGAAATCGGTACCCGAAAATTCGATAAATTCAGTTCTAAGCTCACCATTGAAGGTAAAATCTCTGTCCTTTTTCATTGTAATTTTTCTATCGGAAGGCACACAAACAACGTTGTGTATTGAGCTAATGGGCACTTCGGTTACGTTGTTGATGCTCAGGTCGAGATTGTTTAAGTCGAGAGTTGCCAACTTGAGCGTTAGCGAATCTGATTTCAACGAAGCCACTGTATCGAGCTCCGACCTAAAGGACAAGAAATCGAAGTCTTTTTTGTTGGCTTTGAATTGCAAATAATCGTAGAGCCTTTGTTGTATTTCTCCCTTACCGGTTTCGGGGTCGTAGGTTATAAATCCTTTGTACGAAAGGTTCAAAAGCATTTGCGAAACTTGCACTTGCTCATATTTCATGTATTGGCTTAACGTTTTTAGGTCTATCTTGCTGGTGTTGTTAAAAGCTTCTGAGTATTTTTTCACAGTAAGCAAAGGGTGCTGCTTATCGGCTAATTGTAGCTTTTGATACTCCATTAAGTCGAAATTATCGAGCGAAGTGAACATTCCCGAAGCAGAAATAACTCCACGCAAGTTGTTAAATTCAATTTGAGCTGAATCAATGTACCAAAGAATTTGTTCAAAATCCATTTCGAGGTTGTGGTAAGTATTATAGAAAGGGCTTTTTCCCATACCTTCGCTGGTTCTAATCATTTCTATTTTCCGATTACTTGTCTTTTTTACACTATCCTCTTCAAGTCGATAATGAAAAAGAACGCCAGGGTGTCTAATTTCTTTGTCTTGAACTGGTATTTTAATTTTTGTGTTGGTTCCTCTAATGTTTTCGCCATAAAAAGTAAAGTTTCTCGACTCGGCAAATACTTTGATAGAGTCGCCTTTTTTAACTTCAATTTTAGCCGATTCATTTTTAGAATTTGTTCCATAAAATTTAGACCCTTTCATAGTAAAAGGACCTTTGTAATCTACTCCCTGTACTACTTCTTTTATTTCTACATTATTATAAGCTTCAAATTGAGGGTACGTTCTGTTTTCTTTGTTCGATATATTTTGCAATTTATCGTTTAAAGTTCCTTTTAGTGGCGATGAAAAATATCGGGTGTGCATAAAACTCACATCAGGAATTTCAAATTCACGCTTTTTTAAATCAATCTTGTATTTACCAAGTTCGGCATACACTTCGTTAATAGGAAGCCCAGCTTTTTCCCAACTTACTTTTCCGCCATTGCCTTCCCACCTCTCTTGTTCTACATAAAAAACGCCCGAAGTTTTTTCTATGCGCATAGAGTCGGTGTAATCTTTGCAAAATAAGTCGGTTGTAGCATATTCGATGGTAAATTCTTTTTGATATTTTAGTACAAAATCTTTAGTGGAAGTAACCCAGTTTATTGCACCACTATTCGAAAACATTATATCTTTTTCGTGCAAAAGTACCAATGGCTTAATAATATCTTCAATATTCTTCATGCCTTTTTTTTGCTTCATCAAAATATCTTCAATCATTGTTTCTAGCACAACATAGTTCGATTGGCTTCGGCTACTCTGGTTCATTAGCATTACTAACTTGAAATAATTAGTAAAGTGAGGAGTTTTAGAAGCTCTCTTTTTCAAGAAAATATTAGAGGTTTTAATTATCTGAAGCTTTGTATTAGCCGAATAGGAACTGTAAGCAGCAATAAAATCGACTATTAATTTCTGAACCTCAAGGTCTTCGTAACTTTTAAAATACGTTGTTAAGTCTTCGCCGTATTTATCTGGTTTTTTTTCATCAAAACTAGTAAATTCTTCATCTTTGTTTACTTTCGTCAAATTATTTTGCGAAAAAACAGTTGGAATTAGAAAAATGATTAAAATTAGAATAAGATATAGCTTTTTCATGCTTTTATGAATTTATCAGATTTATACCTTTTATATATCAGCAACTTAATTTTATTAAATAGAATTTGAAAGAAAACCCAAAACACATCTTATTAAAAAAAATCGAATGAACTTATTTTCAATTTTTCAAAATTAAACAATCTCTAAACTATATGCAAATCTTATGCCTATTAATACACCAAAAGTTTGTCCATATCAGTGTCTAATTCAAAAACTATTCATTCATTATATTTCGTTCGTATTCAATAACTTGCATAATTGTTTGTTCGAGTGAAAATACTGGTTTCCAAGCTATATGCTCATAAATTTTATCAATATTGGGTTTTCGGCGTTGCATATCGTCAAAACCTTCGCCATAAGCTTGGCTGTATGGAATGAATTTTACAGTTGATTTGCTGCTGGTTAGCTCAATTATTTTGACAGCCAAATCCGCAATCGAAATTTCTTCGGTATTTCCTACATTGTAAATTTCGCCCACAGTTATTGGGCTATCTTTTATGATGGAAAGTGCTCTTACAGTGTCAAGTACGTTGCAAAAGCTACGCGACTGCGTTCCATCGCCGTAAACATTAATTTCTTGATTTCTAATAGCTTTCTGCACAAAACGTGGCACAACCATTCCGTACTGCCCAGTTTGTTTGGTGCCAATGGTATTAAAAAACCGACAAACGGTAACCGGCAATTCTTTTTGTTTGAAATATGCCAAAGCTAAAAATTCATCTAAACTTTTAGAACAAGCATACGACCAACGATGATTTTGAATAGCTCCCATCAATCGGTCATCGTCCTCCTTGAAACGCTCGCTCACCCCTCTTCCATAAATTTCTGATGTTGATGCAATTACAATTGGCTTTCGATAGCGATTTGCTATTTTCAAAACCATGTCAGTGCCCAATACATTGGTTTCGATTGTATGAACTGGGTCATTTACAACCATTTCTACACCCACAGCTGCCGCCAAATGATAAATATAATCACACTCGCTTATGATTCTATCCATCACCGTTTTATTCAAAATACTTTCGATTACAAAGGCGAAGTTTTTATTTTTTGTAAACTGTTTTATATTTTCAAAACTGCCAGTTGATAAATCATCAATAATTGTAACTTTATGGTTTTCAATCAATAATCTTTCTACTAAATGACTTCCAATAAAACCAGCTCCTCCCGTTATTACTATTTTCATTCCTTTTTTATAATTAATTTTATTTTATGAATAATATAGTTAAAATCACTTTTTCTAATTACAAAATCTACTATTTTAACATTTGTTTTCTTTACAAAAATAATAAATAAATAAATAGCCGAAATAAAATAGGAAGTAGAAGTAGTGATGCCTGCACCCAAAATACCAAATTTTGGAATTAATAAAAATCCTAAGATTAAAGTTACAAAAAAACCAATTCCAGAACCTATTGTGTTGTAAAAATGCTTTCCAATGCCCGATAAATAATGGCTAAATATAACTGAAACAGACATAGATAAAATCCCAAAACCCAACGAAAAAATAATTGTTTTTATGTTTTCAAAATCTTTATTCAACAAAAAAATAAAAAAATCTTTTGGTATAATTATTAAAAAAAACAACCCTAAAACAGTAAAGGCAAACGAAAATTTCACAAACTGAATGGTTATTTTTTTATTAAAATCGAAATCCGTAGAATTGGAAATTTCGGAATATTGAATCATAGATAAACTTCTGGAAATGAGCCATAAAGATTCCGAAAACTGAACACCAACCGAGTATTGTCCTAAAGCATTCCTGCCCAAATAAAATTCGATAATGTAGTAACTCAAACGATAATTCATTAATTGCAAGATGTTTGCAAATTGCACAAAGGCTCCAAATTTGAACATTTGTAGTAAAATAGAATACATTCCACTAAACTCTATTTCGTTTATTTGCTTTGCAAAAAAAGCAAAACTTAACGCAAAGAAAATAAAATTACCTAATTTTAAAGCCGTTATGTACGAACTAACTTCTATTTTGTTCAGAAAAAAAAGAAAAAAGGAAAGTACACAAAAAATAGAAATTAATTGACTTATACTTGCTAAATTATACCAGAAAATTTTCTTTTTTCCTAACAACACAGAAGTATTTACACTGGCAAATTGAAAAATAAGAGAAACTATGAAAATATCGAAAACCAATTCACGAGGAATCAAATGAAGAATAGCCAGCAGTAAAGTTCCTATAAATGAAGAGATTAAAGCCCAAATGTAGGACAATAGCGAAAGCTTGAACAAACTATACCTCGGAATAAGGTAAACCAAAGCTGGTCCACCGATAAAGCTACTAATGAGTGAGTTGAGTGTAATTCCTAAAACAAACAAACTAATAGTGCCCTGCCCCGTTGCTCCCAAAAAACGGGAGTTGAAAATAACAATAACAAAGCTCAAAACTGCTGTAATTAAACGAGTTGAAATAGTTCCAAAAACAGTTTTGAGCATTGAGTTTTGTTATTTGATTAAAAATAAGTTAGAATAAACTTCATCAAATTGGTTTGCAATAGATTGAAAGCTGAATTTTGTTTTTACAGAGTTAATTATTTCGTCTGAATTATACGTATGGTACGTTTTGAGCATAGCAATTAAAGCTTCTTTTAATTGCTGCAAATTACCAACATCAATTAAAATCCCAACTTTACTGTCCACAAACGACTCAGGTCCACCACATTTTGTAGCAATTACCGGTTTCCCATTTGCCAATGCTTCCGCCGTAACTACCGAAAAAGTTTCGTAATTTGAATTTGTTATCAAAAAATCAATTTTGTGCATAAAATCCAGCACAAAAGTATTTGGCTGCCTGCCATGAAAAAAGATATATTTTCCTAACAACCCATATTTTTCAGCCATCTTCATTAATAAATCACTATCATAACCTCCGCCAATAATATGATATTCAAAATTATACCCTTCATCAATAGCATATTTTACGGCTTTGATTACATCGCTTATATTTTTTACGCTATCAAACAAATCGGCAACAGAAAGTGCTATTATTTTATCTTTTGATTCAAATTTAATTTCATTTTTTGATACTTCTACTACATTAGGTATTACAAAATATGTATTATTCAATCCGTAAGCTAACATTCTGGTTTTCAAAACTTCAGAAACTGCTGTAATCAAATTAGCATTTCGAGCACTCAACCGAACAAGCATTCTGTAAAAAAAATTTCTTTTAGAAAATTTATCGGTAATAAAAAGCGAAGATTGTTCTGAAACAATGTAAGGAATCGATTTAAAAAGCTTGAAAAAATAGGCAATCAAACTTGTTCGTCCAAAAATATGCACGTGAATAAAATCCGGCTTTATATTTTTCTTTACAAAGCGAAAATAAGCTATCGAAAATGCAAATAAATAAAGAATTGCATTTACTGCCACTTTCATAGGTGATATTTTACATTCGGCATAACTAAAATAAGCAATTGTTTCGTAAAAATTTTCGCTTTGCGTATTTACAAATTCAAAATTTGTTTTCAAATGTTTATCGCCAACTACATATAAAACATGCACTTTGTGCTTTTGAGCAACAGCTAATATATGTTTTTTCAAAAAAATACCTAATTGCAAATCGAGCTTACTCGGATACCATTTAGGTAAAGCTAAAATACTGTATTTCTTACTATTATCTAATTCTTCCATTGTATTTTTTCTTTGTTAGAAAGTACAAAATTAGAAAATATATTTTCAAAACGAAATTTTGTTTTAATCTCGCTTACTAACAAATTCTCTAAAATTGAAGGCTTAATTGATGTTCAAAAAGTTTAAATGTTTTGCGATGATAATAAGTAATACCATGAATTTTTATCATTTCGCGATGTATTTCAGTAGGATAAGCTTTATTTTTGTCCCACTGATAAATTGGAAACTCCTCGTGCATTTTAAGCGCAAATTCATCTCTATGGGTTTTTGCAAGAATAGAAGCGGCTGCAATGTTGGCAAATTTTGCATCGCCTTTCACAATGCACTTGTGCGGAATATCTTTGTATTTTGTGAATCTGTTGCCGTCGATTAATAAAAAATCGGGTATTATAGTTAGCTTTTCAACCGCTTTTTTCATAGCCAAAATAGACGCATTCAAAATATTTATTTTGTCTATTTCGGGAGCATCAACTTGGGCAACCGCCCAGGCAAGTGCTTGTTTTTCAATTATTTCTTTGAGTATTAAGCGATCTCGCTCGTTTACTTTTTTAGAATCGTTCAAAAGCGGGTGCTCAAAATCGTTGGGCAAAATAACCGCAGCAGCAAAAACAGGACCAGCCAAGCAGCCTCTTCCGGCTTCGTCGCAGCCGGCTTCGAGAAGGTTTTTATTGTAGCAATTTTCTAAAGGCATCTTTTATATTTACTGTCAAATACTTTGCAAATTTAGCTTTTTACCAAAATAAAACAAAAAAGCCCTGCAAAAAAAATGCAGGGCTTGTACAAATGGAAATATTCAAGTTTAAGATTTTTAACTTAAAGAGAAACTATCTTGTTGTATTTCAATTAGTAATACATTTTTAGCCACCACCTGATTAAGCGCAACATTTATCATTTTAATTGTGCCGTTGGTTGGACTCATCACCTTGTTTCTCATCTTCATGGCTTCAAGTAACATAATTACATCGCCTTTTTTAACCTTATCGCCTTCTTTTACTTTTATGTCGATAATTGTTCCGGGAATGTAAGCATATACTTTTCCGGGATCTATTTCAATCCATTCTTTGCGTTTTTCGTATTGAGCGGTCAATCTAGTTCTATAAATTGCGCCATCAATTTCTATACTTTTCATTTCTTCATCTATCATCATATCTTAGTATATTTTAATTTTATTGAACAAAAAAAGATTAAAACGGCGGAATACCGTGTTTTTTAGCTGGTCTAAACTCGGTTTTGTTGCTCGAAACTTCTATGGCGTGCATAATAAATTTCTTTGTTTCTTTGGGTTCGATTACCGAATCAACATAGCCTTTAGCTGCTGCTACATAAGGATTTGCAAATTTTTCTTTGTATTCCTGAATTTTTTCTTCGCGCATAGCTACAGGGTCGGCGGCTTCCATTATTTCTTTGCGGAAAATAATATTAGCAGCACCTTCGGGTCCCATAACGGCTATTTCGGCTGTAGGCCAAGCAAATACGAAATCTGCATTTAAGTGGCGCGAGTTCATGGCAATGTAACCACCGCCGTAAGCTTTGCGCAAAATTACCGAAATTTTTGGAACAGTAGCTTCTGAATAAGCATAAAGAATTTTAGCTCCATGGCGGATTACGCCAGCATGTTCTTGATCAACTCCAGGTAAATAACCAGGTAAATCTACCAACGTTACAATTGGGATATTGAACGCATCGCAATAGCGAATGAAGCGTCCGGCTTTATCTGACGAATCGACATCGAGAACGCCCGCTAACACAAGCGGTTGATTGGCTACAAAGGCAACCGTGTCGCCATTCATTCGTCCAAATCCAACAACAATGTTTGCTGCCCAAAGTTCCTGAACTTCCAAAAAGCTGTCATCGTCAACCAACGATTTAATAACATCGCGCACGTCGTAAGGCTCTTTGGGGTCGCTTGGAACAATATTTTCAATTTTATATTCTTTGTTTGGATTTTTAGGAGGAAAAGCAAGTGCTTTGCGTGAATTATTCCAAGGAATAAGCGAAATTAATTTTTTGATTTGAGCAAAACTTTCGAGCTCGCTTTCTGCATAAAAGTGAGCATTTCCGGTAATTACGCTGTGTACTTTTGCGCCGCCGAGTTCTTCCATCGAAATTTCTTCGCCCAAAACGGTTTTTATAACTTCGGGACCTGTAATAAACATTTTAGAAATATTGTTCACTACAAACACAAAATCGGTCAAAGCAGGCGAATAAACAGCACCTCCGGCGCAAGGACCCAAAATAACCGAAATTTGTGGAATTACGCCCGATGCCATAGTGTTGCGATAAAAAATTTCGCCATATCCGGCAAGCGAATTTACGCCTTCTTGCACTCTGGCTCCGCCCGAATCGTTAATTCCGATAATTGGAACGCGCATTTTCATCGCGTGATCCATAATTTTTGTTATTTTGCGAGCGTGCATTAATCCTAGCGAGCCTCCGGCAACGGTAAAATCTTGAGCATAAATACAAATAGGTTTTCCCATGATTTTTCCCGTTCCAGTAACAACTCCATCTCCGGGCATACTTTTTTTATCCATTCCAAAATCACGCGCATCATGCTCTATGAACATATCATATTCATGGAAAGTATCCTTATCTAAAAGAGCCAAAATTCGCTCTCTTGCATTCATTTTTCCAAGTGCTGCTTGTTTTTGCATGGCTTTTTCGCCACCTCCAAGAATTACTTGTTCTCGCTTTTTTAAAAGTTCTAATGTTTTTCTTTTTAAAGACATAGCTGTCAATGCATTATTTTTTGAATCTAGCAAACTCATAATTTTATGATGTTTTAATTTATATCCATAGGACTTAAAAACAGTTTTTGGGGAATTTGAAATTTTAAACCTGTCTTAAAATCGCTTTTTTCAAAACCCTATTTTGTTAAAACAGTATAATTTCGTTTACAATTTTACCTCTTCAAAAAAGATTTAACGTTATTTTGTCTAAGACATTGGTTTTCAAAATTCAATATTTTCTAAAAAAAAAGGATTAATCAAATATTGATTAAAATTGATTTGTACGTTATTGGAGTATTTATTTATTATTCCATTTTCTCCGTTCAAATTTTGCGCAAAGATAATAATTATTTTAAATAACAAATAAATAGTACCAAACATTTAAAATGTATATAGTTGAATATGTAAATGTTAAATTTTCGGATTGGAATATAAGTATTTTATTTAGATTATGTTAAAAAGAAATCTATTGAAATAAAATGCAAAAAAAAGATATTATTTTTTTTCAAAAACAGATTTAAAAAAAGAATAAAATCTCAAAAAAAGGAAATTCACATCAAAATGTAGTACGAAATCGTATTAAAAAAAATAACCAACCTCCAAAATCTTTATAAAAATTTCGATGAATCACATTTATGTATTCCCATCTAAATTACAAGCTGCATTTAGTGTCTGAAAAAACGCATCTTTTGTACTATCATATACTCTAAGAATCTTCATTTATAAAGGAAAAACTAGGTTTTTAAAATTTCAAAATACCTTAAGTTCGCTATTTTCATTCAACACCATTTTATATCAAATTTCAATTTCTCCTCCTAAAAAAAACTATTTTCCTAACTTTTTCATTTTTTTAAAAATTCATTAAAATTGCACAAAATCAATGTTATGACAAGAAGCAAAACAAACAAATTAAAAAAAGTAAACAAAACTTTTTTTTGTTTTTTATACAAAAATGATTAATTTGCGCCTTGTAATTTAGCATAAAAAAACAAGATAACATTCTTAAAATCATATACTTTTACCATTTAAAAAACTAGTATTTCAATTATGGAATATGTTTTAATTATAATATCCGCTATTTTTGTAAACAATGTTGTTTTATCTCGTTTTTTGGGAGTTTGCCCATTTATAGGGGTATCTAAGCGAGTAGAAACTTCACTAGGAATGGCAGGAGCCGTTACTTTTGTCATTGTAATTGCTACGCTTGTAACGTACTTAATTCAAAAGTATATTCTTGATAATCTTGGAATTGGATACATGCAAACGATTACATTTATTTTAGTCATTGCAGCTCTAGTACAATTGGTCGAAATTATTTTAAAAAAAGTAAGCCCATCGCTTTATCAAGCTTTAGGCATTTTTTTGCCTTTAATTACAACAAATTGCGCTGTATTGGGAGTTGCTATTATGGCGGTTGCTCCAAACCTAAATTACAACATCATCGAAGCTACTGTTTTTGCCACAGCCACAGCTATAGGTTTTGGCTTGGCATTGGTCATTTTTGCAGGAATTAGAGAACAGCTTGAACTTACCAATGTTCCCGAAGGAATGAAAGGAACACCTATTGCGCTGATTGTTGCAGGACTTCTTGCAATGGCATTTATGGGATTTACAGGTATTGCATAAAATAACAGCTAAAAATTCACACTTTGCAGTTTTTTTTCACAAATAAAGTATCACTTAAAAGAATAATTTTTAGATTATGCTTAAATGTCTTTTTTTTGCAAATTCGAATAACAAACAAAACTTCAAAATGTTTTTTTACACTTTAGTATTTAAAATTCAAAAAAAATAGTTATATTTACACCAATCAAACTATTCAATAAACCTTATAAATTTATAGAAATGGAAGTTTACAGAGATAAATACAGAATCATTGAATTTGAAACAACTACGCAAATTCTTCGTGTAGTATGGTTTGAAACCTCTGAAGAGATGACTGAAGAAGAATACATTCGCTTTTCACACGAAACGCCCTCATACGTAGAGCAATACAACGCAAGAAAAATAATAATGAACACTGAAAATTTCAAATTTGTTGTTGTTCCTGAAATTCAAAACAATCTAAACAAAGAAGTGATTCCTAGGTATTTAAAAGCAGGAGTTTCAAAATTTGCATTTATATTACCTTCCGAAATTTTCGCGCAAGTTTCATTGCAGCAAGCTATTGACGATAGTAGCAATGCCGTAAAACAAGGAATACGCTATTTTGGCGATGAAAAGACCGCACGCACGTGGTTATTAGACAATTAGTTGCTTAATTACAATATTAACAAAACAAAAAAACCAGCTAAAAACTGGTTTTCTTTTTTGTTTATTTTAAATTTTACCTGCTAAATAAAATCGAAAAACTTATTTTTTTCTAATATCATAAGCCATCAGCAGCTCACCGTGGCGAAGATACAAAACCCCATTTTTAATTACAGGATGCGAAAAATGCTCTTTTGTTCCTTTTTCAACTTTAAAGCTGCTAATAATTTCCATTTTGCCTTTATCTGCCTGAACCAAAGCCATTTCGCCTTTATTATTGTACAAATAAAGTTTCCCATCTGCAAAAATAGTTACTCCTTTATTAAACCTCAACGAATCAACAAGTTCTCCTGTTTCAGTATTAAGAGAAAGCCAAATTCGTTTGCCATAACTTTCTCCATAAAGATAATTATCCTTTTTAATAAAACCACCCATTACATTATCAAATAACACATTACGCCATATCTCGGTTATCGTTTTTCCATCATCGGAAAGTTTCAACTTTACAGCTCCATTTCCGTCGCCAGTTACATAATACAAAAAACCGTTTTCGTAAAGAGGTGTATTACAATGCACATCTAAAAGGCTCTCAGGCATAGTGTCTTGCTTATGAGACCATAACATTTCGCCAGTTTTGGAATCTATTCCTAGCAAATATTTTTTTGTAAAAGTTACCATTATTTTACGCTTGGAAAGCTCTACCATTATAGGAGCAGTGTAAGCAGGAATTTCCCCCTCTCCTCTACATACCCAAATCAATTCGCCAGTAAATCGATTCAATGCCACCACATTCGTATCTTTGCTTCCTGGAGTGCAATACACTTTATCTTCATCAACCAAAACCGATTCAGAAAATCCAAAGCGATTGTTGCGCCCGCCGAAATCAGAAATAAAATTACGCGACCAAAGTTTAGTGCCATCTATCAGTTTAAAACACACTAAATCCCCATTTCCGCTAGTTGCATAAATCAAATCATTCACTATGGTAGGAGCAGAACGAGAGCCTCTAAAATTTACAGTCCACTCACTGCCAATTTTAGATTGCCACAGTTTTCCACCATTCAAATTGTAGGCAAATAAATAAGTTACACTATCAATTTCGCCACAAACATACAGCGCATCTTCAGTTACAACAGGCGAACCATAACCATTACCGATTCCATTGAATTTCCAAAGCAACTCAGGTCCAGTTTCAGACCATTTTTCTTGCAAATTTTTTTCAGCATAAACTCCATCGCGATTATCTCCACGCCATTGATAAATTTTCAATGGACTAACTCCCACCATAACAAATAAGATGGCAGCAGCAACTAATACTAATTGTTTCATACATTTTTCAGTTTATATTGGTTGTATTAGCAAAATAGGTTGTAAAAATATATAGTTCATATTGGCTCAAAATACGTTATTCTCCTTTTCTAGCCCAAGCAGATACTCCTTTCGCCATATCCCACCACCAAAACCAACCATTTTACCAGTTGCGCCAATTACTCTATGACATGGTGTAACAATCAAAATAGGATTTTTATTATTAGCCATCCCAACGGCGCGACTTGCTTTAGGATTTCCAATTTTCCCTGCTATTTCGCCATACGAAGATGTTTGTCCAAAAGGAATGGTTCTCAAAGCTTTCCAAACATTACGCTGAAATTCAGTACCCTTAAGTTCTTTCAAATTTAAATCAAAAGAAGTTCTTTTAAAATGAAAATATTCAAAAAGTTGCTGTTTGCACTTATTTATCTCTAATAAATGTGAGTATTCAGGAAATCTCATTTCACCATCATGAATATGAATAGCTGAGATAAAGTCATTAGTACCCGTTATCTCGATAATTCCAATTGGAGAATGATATGTTATGGTTTCAGAAATTTGCATAGCCTCATTTTTTTGCACCAAAGATACAAAAGATATTTCTTAAACAAAAAAAAGAATAAAATTTTGTATAAAAATTAAATTACAATCAAATTGACATTACCGCATAGCACACCAATCCGTTTAATTTTAGGAAACTTTTAAAAAGAATTTAAACTATAAAAAAAAGTATTTTTCATATTTCTTATAACTATTTACACATTTTACACTAAAAAAATTCAATACAACAAGACAATTCAAACTAATACCTAAAAAAATAAAAACAACTAAAAAAAGATGCACTATAAAACAAATCACATAAAATAGGTAAAACAAAAAGGTCTAAGCAACAAATTGCTTAGACCTTAGAGCGGGAAACGAGGTTCGAACCCGCGACCTGCAGCTTGGAAGGCTGCCGCTCTACCAACTGAGCTATTCCCGCGTCAGTTAGTGGGGGGAGGAGGATTCGAACCTCCGAAGTCGAAGACAACAGATTTACAGTCTGCCCCATTTGGCCGCTCTGGAATCCCCCCGAAATAAAAAGAGCCGATGGAGGGAGTCGAACCCACGACCTGCTGATTACAAATCAGCTGCTCTGACCAACTGAGCTACGTCGGCAAAAGAAAACCCCAACAGAAGCTGAGGTTCTAAAAAATCGGCAACGACCTACTCTCCCACCTAGTTTGGCAGTACCATCGGCGCTAAGAGGCTTAACTTCTCTGTTCGGAATGGGAAGAGGT
>JFJP01005606.1_pt1 | contig 22349 bp, 24 predicted proteins | sample 431651 | NCBI WGS metagenome assembly JFJP01 (sample SAMN02602958, study PRJNA72255) | Microbial mat metagenome, whole genome shotgun sequencing project. | biome: fresh water; feature: sink hole; material: water; isolation source: purple microbial (photo- and chemosynthetic) mats found in...
ACGAGAGCGTCAGATTTGGGCTGCTCGGGATCAATTATTTGCCGGGGACAAGTCTGCTGCAACACATACAGAGGTTGACCGCGTATGACGCGCGTTGTTGCATCTGAATGCGCGAAACGTGCGTTATCGCACGGACTCGGTGAATCTTTTTTGATTGGCCTTGGAACGATTGGGAAGATGCTGTACCATTGCGGAAAGTCCCAGGCAAAAAAAGCCTGGGCCGGATGTGAGAGTCCGAAACAATTCGCGGTCAAAAGCCGCAACCGATCAGTTTGTGGCTTTTTTCATTGCACCAGTTATGGCGGTGCTGTTGGAATGGCGCAAGCCATGCCGGTTTTCGCCACGCGAGTTGTCCGGCCTCTCACATCCAACAGCACTGCCGCCAAATGTGAGAGTTTGTCGGCAGAGTTTTCACACAACTCGGAGTCCGATCATGGCTGAATCTTTCAATGCCGCATCACACGGCGCAATACAAACTGAATACGCTGGCTGCCTTTTCCGCAGCCGTCTTGAGGCTCGATGGGCTGTTTTCTTTGATGCACTTGGCATCAAGTGGCAGTATGAACTGCAAGGTTATGAATGCGGCGGGCATCGTTACTTGCCTGACTTTTATCTTCCTAGATCAAACGATTTTGTCGAGGTAAAAGGCGATCCGAAAGGTCTTCAAAATGACTTTGATCGCATGCGTAGCATTCTTTCCCCAAAGAGTCCTTTGCCTGGGTTTGCTGATGGTAAGACATCATTGATCCTGCTTGGCGACATACCTCGCGTAACAAACGAAACAGTGTTCCACAAAAGAATATTTTTGGATGAACGTAGTATTTTTTCAGGTTGGGTTTCTTTTGTTCCGATGATGTCTGGGGCGTTTGATGTTGCTGTTGTTGAGAAAGGGTTGTTGTCTGGCCTTTTTAGGCTTAAACAATATTCCGAACTAGAAAATTCAAGCTCAAATGAAGGATGGGTTGTTGACCACAAATCTTTCTGCACTGCTTGTGTTTTTCATCCAGTCCTTGGCGCTTATTCTACCGCCAGAAAAGCTCGGTTCGAGCATGGAGAGCGCGGGGCCGTATGAATTTCTACAAGAGGTTCATGTCCGACTACGCCAGGAAAACGGCGCGGCTTACGCTGGCGCAGCATGGTGCGTACACCCTTCTTCTTGATGAGGTGTACACCACAGAGCATCCCCTGCCCTCTGAAATGCATGAGCTTTATAGGATATGCAGGGCAATGACAAAGGATGAGCAATCAGCCGTTCGTGTTGTCGCTGACCTGTACTTCCCGGTTGATGGCTCCGGGTTCCGCAATAACCCACGGGCTTCTATCGAGCTTAACCTAGCAGCGCCTGCTGTAGAAGCCGCTAGGTTAAATGGCGCAAAGGGTGGGAGGCCCAAAAAAGAACCCATCGAGTTTGAAAATAAAAACCCAGTGGGTTTCCAAGATGAAACCGATTCGGTTCTCCCTGACTTAACTCCCCATAGCTCAGAAGAATACCAAGTAGCTAAAGCTACTTCTCCGGGATTGGGAATCCCGGACTGCCCTCACGAAGAACTCATCGATATTTTTGGCGAGTGCCTTCCAGCTTTGGCCCAGCCACGGAAAAGTCTGTGGAGGGCTGGAAAGAACGCTCCAGCACTTCGTGCCAGGTGGCGTTGGGTTTTGACTGAGAAATACGAGTCCGGCGAGCGCGCTGGGCAGCGCATGGCGTTAACGAAAGACGATGCTGTGGCTTGGTTTACTCGGTTTTTTGATTACGTTGGAAAGTCCGATTTTCTGACTGGCAAAACTGGCAAGTTCACTTGCGACCTTGGGTGGCTAGTCAACCAAGCAAACTTTGAAAAAGTCTTGACAGGCAAGTACAAAAACAATCAGGAATAAAAAATGAGCACATTCGACACCCCATTTCCCGAGGCTGAGTCGGCGCAAGACAGCGCAGAAACCAGCGCCATGTTCGCCAGCCTGGATGCCGAGAACGGCCTGCTTGGCGGGCTTTTGCTCGACAACGATGCGTTCGACCGCATCAGCGACCGACTCAAGGCCGAGCATTTCTCGACCTCGTTCAGTCGTGTGATTTTTTCAGAAATATCAAAGCAAATCACGTCCGGACAGTACTGCGATGTCGTCACCGTCGGCATGGCGCTGAATGGCCGTGTCACCATGGCGCAGCTCAACGCGATAGCGCAGTTTGTGCCGAGTTCGGCCAACATCCGGCGCTATGCCGACATGGTGATCGAGCGGTTCAAAAGCCGGGCGCTGCTGGCCGTCAGTGCTGAAATATCGGGGCTGGCACGCAACCACGACCGCACCATCGAAGACCGGGTAGAGGCCGCTCAGGGCCAGTTGGTAAAGCTGATCGACGAGGCTCCGCGTGACGAGTGGGTCAGCGCCTGGGAGGGGATGAACAGCCACACGCAGGTTTTGGAAGACCGGGCTGACGGCAAGATCACGGCATGGGCGACCGGACTTGACGACCTCGACAGCTTGCTGGAGGGCGGGTTCAGGCCGGGCGAGTTGATCATCGTCGGGGCCAGGCCGTCGATGGGCAAGACTGCGCTGGCGATGACCATCGGGCTTGAAATGTCGGCGCATTACTCGGTCGGCATGTTGTCGATGGAAATGCCCCACACCGAGGTGCGTGACCGCATGACGGCGATGCTGGGCAATATCCGCCTATCCCACGTCAAGCGCCCGAGTCGCGGCTTGCAGTGGGATCGTGTGGTCGAGGGTGTTGAGCGTGCAAAAAGCCGAAATTTTTTCGTCACAGACCAGGGTGGACTGAACATCAATCAGGTTCGCAGCAAGGCCAGAAACATCAAGCGACTGCACGGTTTGAATGTCCTGATCGTGGACTACATCGGCCTGATGAATGGGCTGGATGCTAAGCAGCAGCGGGCCTACCAACTTGAGGAAATCAGCCGGGGTTTGAAGACGCTTGCCAAGGAGCTTGAGATGACCGTGCTGTGTCTGGCGCAGGTCAATCGCAAAGTCGAGGAGCGTGTTGATGCCACACCGCAACTGAGCGACCTGCGAGATTCCGGGGCAATTGAGCAGGATGCTGACGTGGTGGTGTTCGTGCATCGACCAATCCAGGCCAAGCCAGAGCTTGGTGGTGACTGGACGAATTACGCCAAGGTGTCAGTCGCAAAAAATAGGAATGGCAGATGTGGGGTGATCAATCTCCACTACCTGGGCGAGCAGACAAAGTTTGGCGGCTGGTCAGGCTCTGCGCCTGCCAAGGCTTCTTTTTCAAAGGGGAATGGTCTATGACCCAGCACGTTCTCGAATGGAGCAAGAAGACGAACCAGTTCCACGTTCGCCCGGTGGCTGAAATGCTGGCCGGTAACCAGAAGTGGTTTCTGGATGACAACTCGCATGATTTTCTGGTGCTGATGGTCGGCACGGCTGAGGTGTGCCACTCGATGGCTGACACCCACTGGCCGCGCCTGCGTGAACGGGTCGAACTGCAATGCTCAACCGAGACGACCTGATCGCCCACATCATGACCATGAAATCAAAAGATGAAGCCTATGCCCGCTGGGCGCTGCGCTGGTATCACGAGCAGCTCCCTTGGCTGGACTTGATGTCCGGTGTCAGGGATGCCATCAACGCCAAAAAGGAGGCAGCAATTGGACGAAATTGACAACGCGCAAGCCCGCGACGAGCTTGGCTTGGCGGACGCGATCCGCAACGCTCGCACGCCTGGCCGGGTGATCGTGGCGACCGGGCGCTGCCTTTTCTGTGACGAGATTCTGGACGATGTGATGCGCTGGTGCGACTCGTACTGTCAAAACCGGTATTTCAAAGATCAGAGGATCAGATGAAATTCTTTCGCGAGCTTTTTTCTGCGCCTTTTTTCCTGGTCGCCAGCCTGCTTATCGGCCTGGGCCTGGTGTTGGGTTTCATGGCATCTTTTATCGATGGGACGTACCGCAAATGATTTCATTCACAGTGCCGGGTAATCCCGTTGCAAAGGGCAGAGCGCGCGCCACGATGGTGGCTGGCCGGGCGCGGATGTACACGCCAAAGGCCACCGAGAGCTACGAGGGCAAGGTGGCCTATCTCGGCAAGCAGGCCATGGGCGCATTGCAGCCGCTGGATGGCGCTGTGTCGCTGACAGTTGAGTGTTTCTTTGCCTACCCATCAAGCTGGTCTAAAAAGCGGATAGCGGCCAACCTGATCACGCGTGAGTGGGTCACCAAGACTCCCGATGGTGACAACTGCCTCAAGGCGGTTTCAGACGCCTTGAACGGCGTTTGCTGGAGGGACGATTCTCAGGTGGCTCGGGCCTTTGTCACCAAAATGTACAACGCCATACCGTTCGTTGCTGTGGTGGTGGAGGCGCTGTCATGACTGAACAAATGACTCAGCAGGAGCCGCCGAATCGCATCTACGGCTGGCGAAACACGGGGTTGTCGGTAGCCCGTTTCTACGGCGGGCTGAAGTACCAAGGCTACCAGTACAACATCGCTGTCGATGAGGAAGGCCAGCCCCTGGTGCGTGCCGATGTGCTCCGGCGCGAAGCCCGCGAGAAAGCTGCCCGGCTGAATGCCGACGGCAAGGCTCAAAAGCTGGCCGCTGCGCAGGCTCAAGGGGCACCGGGGGCTTCAGCTCCTTCGAGGCATCAAATAACCAATTCATCGCAAAAACAATGGATCGGCTTTTGTTGAAGTCGTGCACCACGGTTGTTGCCGGTGTGCGCACCGATCATGTGCAACTGCTTATGCAAACCGGCGGCGAATATCCGTGGGTAGAGGTTGCGCTGACTGATGCTGGGAAGCGGCTGATAGGGGTGCAGCCATGATGGACGTTAAAACCACCTTGGCATCCGGCCTGACCGACGGCCTGTCGTTCGAGCAGGCGCTTGAGATTCATCGGCTACATCAGGAGAGCTTCCTGACCGCCACTCAAATCGCCAACCTGACCGGAATCGGTCTGTCGATGGTCAGCGGGGTGTTGACCGGGCGTTACTTCCCTGGGGCCGCGCGGCAGTGGGAGCGTAAGCAATGACCAGTCTTGTGGTCTTCAAAAACAACCAAGGTCGGCTTGAGGGCTTCGGCGACAAGGGCAGGCGCGCCTTCATCAAGTTCAAGAAGGTGGTCGGCGAGCTTGAGTGTGGTGAAACCATGAACTTCAGTTTCAAGCTGCCGCGCAGCCCGAACCATCACAAATTCATTTTTGCGAAGCTGGCCGCGCTGTTTGACCGGCAGGAACGCTTTGACGATCTCGACCGCCTGTTGGACTTCCTCAAGGTGGGATCGGGCTTTGTAGACCTGTTTCCTGGCCGCGACGGTGTGCTAGTGGCTGTTCCACAGTCGATCAACTGGACAAATCTCGATGAGGCCGGGTTCCTGGAGTTCACGCGCCAGATGAATGATTTTTTGTGGACGGATTACGCCCAGGCGGCACTCTGGCCTGCGCTGGACGACAACCAGAGGTATGCCTGCGTGGACGGCTGGCACCGGGAATTCGAGCGGGGGTGCCCATGACCCGGGCCGAGAAAAAATACCTTGATCGAGTGGCATCGCTCCCATGCGCGTTGTGCGGATCAGAGGGTGTCCACATCCACCATGCTCGCGAGGGCCAGGGCATGGCCCAGCGAGCGCAGAACTGGCTGGCAATACCTTTGTGCCCGGCCTGCCACACGGGGCCGCAAGGCATCCATGGCGACAAACGGCTGCTCAAAGCCCGAAAGGTCGATGAGATGGACTTGCTTGCTGAAACCATCGAGGCACTCAACACATGAAAAAACCAACAATCACGGCGCGCCAGGCATTCCCGGAAACCTGTGAAATCCTGCGAATCATCGACAGGACAGAGGAATTCGCTGACTGCTACCTCTGGACTGGCTCGACGACCAAGGGTGGCTATCCAAGCTACAAATCCTCTCATGGTGTCGCCCTGGCGCGCAGGGAGGTGTTCGCGTTTGCTGGTGGCGTGCTCAAGCCGCGCACGCCCATCGTGATGACCTGCGGTGAAAAGCTGTGCCTGAATCCGGCACACATGAAGGCATCAACTATTGCCGCTGTCGGCAAGGCTGCCGCGAAAAATGGCGCATGGACTGGGCTGGCGCGTGCCGCCAAGATTTCCGCGACAAAGCGCGCCAAGTTCGCCAAGCTGACGATTGATGACGTGCGCGTTATCCGGGCAAGCGATGAGTCCGGGGCCGCGCTTGCTGCGCACTTTGGGGTCGATCTGTCGCTGGTCAACGGCATCAAGCGCGGCGACCGCTGGCGCGAGTATTCGAGTCCGTGGGCGGGGCTTCTGTGATGAGTTATGGCTGCCGAAACCGCGCGCCCTTCGTTGAGTCGCAAACAGTTCACGGCATCAGCCGTGACACCGGCCTGCCGGTAAGCACAACCATCCCGTTTCGCATGTCGCGTGACTGCAATTACGCAAGATTTGACCGGTACGCAGACCCAGGCTGCGTCGGTTGTGCCGAGCGTGACAAAGCTCTTGCTTTTCAAAAGGTTTCGCCAGATCAGGTCGTGACAGCATGATGAACAGGAGCCTCAATGCAGCTTTTCCAGTGCCCACGGATACCGGGAAAACTCAACTTGTCGGACGTGAGTTGTGCCAACCAGCACAAGGCCGCGCAGACAAAGGAGTGGAAGTTCCGGCTTCCATATTGCGTCGAGTGTCCCATCGGTGCCAAAAACGCCGGGGTCGAGGTGGGTGCGCCCTTCCAGAAGAAGATGGTGTGCGTGCGCTGTGGCGCTGGGGCCGGGCGCATGGTAATGGGTCGGTTCTGCATGAGTTGCTACAACCGCGAGCGCGAGTGGCGCATTGGCAAGAACGCGAAAGGGGTCGAGCCTCGGGATTACAGGCCGCTGGCTCGCTTTGTTTACGTCAGCCCTGCCAACGGTGCCATGTATCTGATCGAGGCATCCTGCGCGGTCGAGGCGCGTCTGACGGCGCAGAAGGTTTGGGGTTTGGTGGATTTGGTGTTGGATCGGCGCATGTCTGCCTGGGCCAATCAGCTAACTATTTTTGAAAACGGACGATTGATTCATGCAAAGACTCCATGTGGCACTTCAAAATTTAATGTCTTTGTGGTCGGACTCTCGGCGGGTGCTGCCCAGCCAAGCCAAAGAAGCCTCTTTGCATTTTGAGACTGGTCATGTCTGCCGCAACTGTGAATCTCACATCGTTCGCATTCCTGGCAGCGACTATTACTGGTGCCCGACCTGCGGGGCCGACTCGAACCACCATGTATCCGATATTTGCATGTGTGGTGCCCATGTGGGCAAGCATGACGCTTTGCTGCGCTGTGCTTCAAAACCCGGGTGGGCGAGTGAACTGAACACGATGATCCGGCGCAAGGTGGCAGTGGTGCCCAGGCCGCAGCCGGTCATCCCTGTGGTCAAGTACCGCGATACGAAACATGAGCTTTTTGAAATTGATTAACCAAGGATAACCTATGACTCACAATGAAATGATCAGAAGCATTGCCCAAGACACCGACCAGCCCATGGTGGTGGTGGACGACATCGTTCGAGTTCTGTTCCGGCTGGTGGCCGAGGAACTGCGCACCACCAGCGAGGTCAGCCTGATCAATCTGGGCAAACTCAAGGTCAAACAAAACCCGGCGCGCATGGGCCGCAACCCCAGGACGGGTGCCGAGGTGCCAATCCCTGCCCGCCGGTCGGTGCGGTTCAAGGCTTCGGTGAGGCTTGAGCTTTGAACGCCGAGTTCATTGATGTCGAGTTGACCAAGCTGGCACCAGTCGCTGGTCAGGTCTTGCTGCTGCGCTGCCCGCCCGAGGCCACTCTGGATGAAATCCTGCCGGTCTTGCGGCACGTCAACCAAAACGCTCCCGATGGCGTGAGCGTCGCCTGTATCGACTCCAACTTCAATTTGACTATCTGCAACGTGCCCGAGGTGATGGCGCTGTTGGAGAGGCCACACCACATTGCCCACTGAAAAAATGAAAACTGAACAAATTGAATCCATGCAGATTCGGATGGTGCCAGTCTCCGAAGTTACGCCTTACAGCCGCAACGCTCGGACTCATTCTCCGGCACAAATTGACTTGATTTGTGCCTCAATGAAGGAGTACGGCTGGACAAACCCGATCCTGATCGCCGATGGCACGATCCTGGCTGGTCATGGCCGTTTGCAGGCCGCCCTCAAAATGGGCTTGACCCGTGTTCCTTGCCTGGACTTGTCTCACCTGACTGAAGTCCAGCGGCGGGCCTATGTCCTGTCTGATAACCAAATTGCCAACTTCGGCACCGGGTGGGACATGGACATGCTCAAGCTGGAGATTGCCGACCTGAAGCTGGAGGGGTTCGACCTCGAACTGCTGGGTTTCGGCGACATGCTGACCGACTTGCTCGATCCGGACTTGCTCAACGAGAAAGACCCGGATGAGGTGCCTGACGTGCCGGAGGTGGCGCACTCGAAGCTGGGTGACCAGTGGGTGATGGGTGCCCACCGCGTTCGTTGCGGCGACTCCACCAAGATGGAAGACTGGTCGGCGCTGATGGGCGGTGAACTGGCTGACCTCCAGGTTTGTGATCCGCCCTACAACGTTTCGTACACGGGCGGGACAAAGGAGGCGATGACGATCAAGAACGACAGCATGAGCGACTCGAAGTTCAAGGAGTTCCTGCTCGGGTTCTACCGCTGTTCGTATTCCGTGATGAAGCCTGGTGCCGCTTTGTATGTGGCGCACGCAGACACCGAGGGCATCAATTTCCGCACGGCGCTGATTGAGTCTGGATTCCAGCTTAAAACCTGTCTGATGTGGGTGAAAAATTCTCTTGTGCTCGGGCGTGGTGATTTCCACTGGCGGCATGAGCCGATCCTGTACGCCATCAAGCCAGGGGCAAAGCGCGCTTGGTTCGGTGGCCGCAAGCAGACCACGGTGCAGTCGTTCGGCGATGAGTCCCCTTTTGAAAAGGTCGAGGATGGCCGCTACGCTGTCCGGCATGGCGACAAGGTTTTGTATGTGAACGCTGACGCTGTGGTGGAGGAGGCTCCAACGACTTTGCTTCACTTCAACCGGCCAATTCGCTCAACGATGCATCCAACGATCAAGCCCGTGGCGCTGTGGGAGCGTCTTGCCCGCAATCATGGCCGCACCAACGACATCATCATCGATGCCTTTGGTGGCTCCGGCACCACCATGATGGCTGCCGAGCGCCTTGGCATGTGCTCTCGGTTGATGGAATATGACCCAAGATTTTGCGATGTGATCTGTGTCCGTTACGCCAACTACACCGGTCGCGTGCCTGTTCACGCAGTGACCGGCGAGTCTTTCCCGCAAGAGGTCATCGACCGCCTAACTTCCAAGTGGTCGGCATCTGGCAGCGAAGCAGTCAAGATTTGAGGCTGTCCCGCAAAAAGTCTATGAGCGTCAACCACTTAATGTAGTCGTGACGTGATTCTTTAGGTGTCGCGGCTAGATTAGCTATCGAACCAAGGCGTATTGATCCCTCTGGGCCTTTGCCGCGACACCTATCTTCAGAGGGTTTAGGATCATCATGACAAATTCAGTTATTCCATTCAGTTTTGAAAAGTTGCAAGTTCGCGTTGTGAGGCGTGATGGTGGCGAGCCTTGGTTCGTTGCTGCGGATGTTTGTGAGGCACTTGGCCTAGATGAAACTCATAAGATGGTCATGCGCCTGGATGACGATGAAAAGGGTCGGAATAGTATTCCGACCCCTGGCGGTGATCAGGAAATGACCATCATCAACGAATCCGGCCTGTACAGTCTGATTTTGACCAGCCGCAAGCCCGAAGCCAAGAGGTTCAAAAAATGGGTCACCAGCGAAGTCTTGCCTGCAATCCGCAAGACCGGTGTGTATGTGGCACCCGGTGCGCATCAGGCTGGACTTACTGTGTCCGAAGCCATCGATTTGCTTCAGAAGATGGTTCCCGCCATCATCACGACAACTCTATCCGCTGTCATGGAGCATGTTGCCGCAGATATGCGCAAGTTTGAGCATCGGTTTGAGGAGCGACTGGCGGCAGGCCAGATTGGAACTGCTGCCGGTGTAACGACAGGCGTGCTTCTCGATGACTTCGAGATCAAAGGCGTTCCTGGGCTTTCTGTTCGCATGAGCAACATCCTTTGTAAGCGTGGCTGCCAGTTACCCGGTGGCGAACGGGCCCACTCTGGGAAGCGCACAGCAAAGCTGTTTCAACCTGACAAAGCGCGCCAAATGATGCACGACTGGTTGGCTGATGATTGCCGTAAGTACATCAAGGAGCGCAAGGGCCAGAGCAATCTGTTCCCGATTAAGCGGGTGGTCTGACCTGATGGTTCTCTTGTTCATCAAGGCCACAGAGGCAAAGCTGCTGACCCGCAAGGACGGTGTTCAGCAGCACTATCACGTCAAGGATGGAAGCGATCTATCCTTGCATGACAGCATTTCTGCTGGCAAGAGAGCGATGCGGCGCGTTGTTGCAAAAAAGCAAAGCGTGAAACGCGCCATGTACCGCAAAGAGTTTGGATGGATTGATTTCCCGTGGGGGACTGAAGGAGACCCGCCTGATCGAAAAGGAAAACGCAAAGGTGGCTACGGCGTTTCCCATATTCTGGAGGCCAGGGTTCGCAAGGATGGATTTGCTCAATCGCAAGCAGTTGGGTTCCTTGATTTGATTGTTGAGTCAATTGCACGGGGAGCGCATTCTGAGTCACGCTACCAAAACACGAAGACCGGCGCAGGTGGTACAAAGTCCGTGATCACCCACGATGGTGTCGCTGTCGTTTTGTTGCGTGCTGATGGCGGCGACTCTTGGCTCATGACGGGGTACGGCCAAAATGATGCAAATGAGGTGCCCTCTGTTGTTTCCGGCCAGGATGGTGGCAAAACCGGAACTACGCACGCTGGGTCTATACCGCTTGTCCACAACGTGGGTGCAGAAGGTGGCTCAACGATAACACCAAACCAAAAACCAATCAACAAGAAAGTGACTTGATGTCAGCCAAGCCAGTCGATAAGGTCGTTTCCGATGCCATTCTGCTCGACTGGCGCATGGGGCGCATGAGCCAGCGGGATATTGCGGACAAGCGCAAGGTCAGCCTTGGCACGGTCAACAAGATTTGCAAGGGCGTTGACCAGGATGTTGCGCCCATTGTGAACGCCGGAATCCAATTTAAACAAGCACTTAACAATGCCGCTGTTCATGATGAACGCATGGTGAACGCGGTTACCGAGACTATCGATGAGGTCTTCAAAATAAAGAAGTTCTTCCAGTCTGGTAACTTGCTGGTCGCCAACACGATTGTTGCCAAGGTCAAGCGGGAGGGCCAAAACGCCACATTCAAGGATTTGGCGGCGGCTGCCTCGGGCCTGGGCCGGGCGCAGGAGTCTGTGCTGGGCAAAACCCCGGAGACTGTGGTCAACGTAGGGCAGTCAGTGAATGTTGCGGTCAACAACCACACGCCCGAGCAGTTGCGCAAGATCAATGAGGATTTGGAAAATGCTTGCTGATGACGTGTGCAAGGTCAAGCTGTTGAATGACCTCGGGTTCTTCACACGGTACTTTTTCCTGGCGCAGTACGGCAAGCGGTTTATCGTGGCCGGGCACCATGCCCGCATCGCCGAGGCGCTGACGCGGGTGGTCAGTGGCGAAACAAAGCGGCTGGTGATAAATATTCCACCACGGTACGGTAAAACTGAGCTTGCGGTAAAAATGTTCGTTGCCTGGTGCCTTGCCAACAGCCCGAGTGCAAAGTTCATCCATCTCTCGTACTCTGATGATTTAGCGTTGGACAACTCCAGCGCAATTCGGGATGTGGTCAAGTCCCCTGAATTTCAGCGGTTTTTCCCCATTGCGCTTCGGGCTGACAGTGACTCTAAAAAGAAATGGTGGACTTCAGTTGGCGGCGGTCTGTATGCCACATCAACCGGTGGGCCAATTACCGGGTTTGGTGCTGGCGCGCTGGGGCGCGTTCGATCTGGAACCGGCAGCCCATGTGATGCTTTTCCTGGTTGCCTGATTTTGGACGATCCGATCAAGCCTGACGATGCGTTCAGCGACACGATGCGCGACCGCATCAACCGGCGATTCAACAACACTTTTATGTCGCGCCTGAACAGCCAGGACACCCCGATCATCGTCATCATGCAGCGACTGCACGAAAACGACATGACCGGGTATCTGCTGGGTGGCGGCAGCGGCGAAAAGTGGGAGCACCTGTGCTTGACCGCCATTACCGACGATGGTGAGTCCCTGTGGCCTGAAAAGCTCGACATCGCCACTTTGCGCCAGATGGAGGCCGCTGACCCCTACACTTTTTCAGGCCAGTATCAACAAACCCCTTCCCCGTTGGCTGGCGGCATTCTCAAGCCTGACAACATCGCCATCATCGAGGCGCTACCGGTCGGGCCGATTGAGTGGGTTCGCGGTTGGGACTTTGCGTCCACCACCACGGGCGACTGGACTGCCGGGGCCAAGATGGGTCGGCTGCCGGACGGGCGCATCATCATCGCCGACATGGTTCGGGTTCGCGTTGGGCCGGACGAGCGTGATGCTGCACTGGTCAACGCCACGGCGCGCGACGGTGCCAACTGCCGGGTGTCTATCCCGCAAGACCCCGGCCAGGCTGGTGTCACGCAGGTCAAGTATCTGCTGCGCCAACTTGCGGGCTACTCGGTCAAGGCTACGCCTGAGTCGGGCAACAAGGTCGTCCGGTGCGAGCCGTTCGCCTCTCAGGTCAACGTCGGAAATGTGCTGATGCTCCGGGCCGACTGGAACACTGCGCTAATCAACGAAATGAGGATGTTCCCTAACGGTACTTGGGATGACCAGGTCGATGCCTGCTCGCGCGCCTTCTCGATGCTGATTGGCAATGAGCCGGTGCAGATTTTCTGGACTGACCCTGTTGGCCGCTTGGGTGGTATGCAGCCAGCCTTGGCCGGGTCGCTGTCAAGGCTTGCGCCTGGCGTGTTCGAGGCGCTGGCTGACCAGCCGCTGGTGGGCGAGGTCTGTGGCCGATGTGTCTCGTTCGACAAGGAGCAGGGCTACTGCACCGAGCGCAACTTCACGGTTGGTGCCAAAGACCACGGGTGCGACATGTTCATCGCGTCTGGGTCGTGACCGCAGAATTGAAAAATCCGCAGTGCCTGTTGCGGACTTGCAGTCGGTGAACGATTCCGGGTGCAGCGTGTCTTTCCCGTCCACTGATGGCGGGCAAAACAGGCAGATCAGTGAAGCGCAGCCCACCAGCCGTGTGGTTCGTCGTTATGGTTGGTATCAGGAGCCTGGCTTGCTGTAAACAGGCCGGGCTTCAGTTTTTGGCGGTCGTGACTGCACGATGCGTGCATGAGTCAAAACACCGCAGCAACTGCCTTTAACCCCAACGCGCCAGCCGACGAGCGCCTTGATGCTCAGTCTGAGCTTCAAAAAGCCAGCATTGACCGGTCTGCCATCGTTCCGGCGGACAACATGCGGGTGATCATCGACCACATCATGCGGCAATCTGACGAGCAGGATTTGATGAAGTCCCGCGTGGCCGTGCCTTTCCCTTCCAAAAACAGCGGCAAGAAGGGCGTGCAGTCGGTCATCCTGGACGATTTGAACTACTCGATCACGGGTGAGTACATCGAGCGACCCGGCATGATGAACTTCGACACCCTGCGGGCGATGGTCGATCAGACCCCGGTGCTGTCTGCTGTGGTCATGACCCGCGTGCGCCAGATGCAGGCGTTTTGCAAGGTGCAGGAATCCGGCTTTGGGCCTGGCTTCGTTGTCCGACACGCTATCGCCTCGCACAAGCTGACCGATGATGAGGACAAAACCATCGAGTTGCTGCAACGCTTTTTCTGCAACTGCGGTTGGGAGTTCAACCCGCGCCAGCGCAAGCGCATGGGGCGGCAGTCGCTGCGCCAGTTCATGGCGCTGTCGGTGCGCGACTCGCTGTCGATGGACTCAACGCCGATTGAGACGGAGTTCAAACGCGACAAGGCGCTGGGCCTGGACGGCTTTTATGCGGTTGACGGGGCCACCATCCGGCTGTGCTCCGAGGATGGCTACAGCGGCAACGACGAGGTGTTCGCGCTGCAAGTGGTTCAGGGCCATATCCGTACCGCTTACGACTTCACGGGCCTGATCTACGAGCCGCGCAATCCGCGCACCGACGTGATGACCGCTGGCTACGGCCTGTCCGAGACCGAACTGCTGATCAAGGTGGTGACGGGCTTCCTGAACGCCATGACGCTCAACATCCGGGGGTTTTCCGAGAACTCTATCCCTAAAGGTGTTCTGCACCTGTCTGGCAACTACTCCGAGTCCGATCTGGCGAGCTTCAAGAGGTTCTGGAACGGCATGGTCAAAGGGGTGAATAACTCATGGTCGGTGCCGGTGCTGGTGTCCAAGGATCAGGAGTCCAAGGCTTCGTTCGAGAACTTCGGTGTCGAATTCAACGAAATGATGTTCAGTAAGTGGATGACCTTCCTGACCAGCATCATCTGCGCCATTTACGGCATGAGTCCTGCCGAGATCAACTTTGACTCGTTCTCGGGCGGCAACACCAGCCCGCTTGGCGGGTCGGACACGGCTGAAAAGCTGGCGCAATCGAAGGACTCCGGCCTGCGCCCGCTGCTGGCGTATTACGAGAGCATCTTCACCGACTATGTTCTGGCTGAAATGGGCGACTCGTATGTGTTTCGCTGGACGGGCGTGGATGATGATGACCAGGACAAACGGCACGAACTCAAAAAGCTGGTGATGTCGGTGAACGAAATGCGGGCCGAGTTGGGGCTTGATGAGCAATCGGCATCGTGGGGTGAGGCTCCGTTGAACCCGTCGCTAATCGGGCCGTGGTCGCAGGAGCAGCAGGCCGCGCAACAGCCGGGGCCGGACATGCAGTCTGAAGAGCAGGCTCCGGGCTTCGGTGGTGACGATCAGGGCGGGCAGGACGATCAAGATGGCGCTGACGCTGGCGACGAGGCCGGTGGTGGCGACGATCAACCGCAGCAGGGGCAACCGGGCGGGGATAAGCCTGCGCCCTTCAGCGGCGGGCCTGGGGGCGACTCGGGTGACCAGCCGATGGCAAAGGCCATCCCGACCGCCATGCTGCAAGACGCAGCCAGCCAGCCAGACGAAGAGCCGAAGCCTCACCCTGCCAGCCACGGTGTCGGCCTGCACGACGATGTGTTCTTTCACCACCAGCAGCACGGCGCGTCATCCGGCAAGGTGCTTGCCTACGGCGCTGATGGCTTCACGGTCGATCACAAGTCCGGCAAGCTGGGCATCCCGTGGGAGGGCTTCCTGGGTCATAAAAAACGTGCCGAGCGCACGCTGACGCAGGTCGAGTCCGGCGAGGGCGGGGCAATCGTCAAGGACGACACGACTGGCAGGCAGCACTTTCTCGCGGGGAACCCTGCGGAGTTCGATGGCGAAGATCCGGAGTTCGATGAAGAGCGCGCGCTGATTCTCGGCACAAATGATGATCAAAAAGGTAAAAAATGAACGCAATTCTCTTTGTCCGTGAGGACTTGCTCAAGGCATCCCATTACAAGCTGATCACTGTTCCTGGTCACGTACACAGTGGCAAGTGGGTTGACCCGTACCAGCGCGAGGTGTTGGTGTCCGATGACCACAACGACTTGAATGTCGCCTTTCACACCATGCATCCCGAGGAAAAGTCGGCAATCATCCTGTCGCACGCGACAAAGATGCAGCAGGAGGCCAGCTCGGCGGCGGCTGTATCGGGCTGGAAGAAGTCGGCCATGGCCGGGCAGAACCCGACAAACGCGCAGTGGGCCGGGTTTTTTGCAGCCTCTAGCGACAAACAGGCGATGCTGTACGGCGCAGCGACGTCTGCCGGGCACGCCATGGTGCTGAAGCCTCCGACACAAATTTCAAAACCAACCGGAAACACCAGTGAGCCTAAAGCCCCTCAAGCCATCAAAACAAGCCCGCAAGGACAAGCCCCAGCAGTCGCTGCAACCCCAGCAGCCCCTGCCGTCGAGCCTGCAAAGCCCGCAAGTGGCGCAGAGGCTGGTGTCGCGGGCCAAGCAGCGGTAGCTGTCGCAGCGGCTGGTGGCTCCCTGGTCGCGGTCAGTGCTGATGCCAAGGCCAAGCTCGACTCGCTGCCGTGGGCCAAGTTGATGCTCGACGCCAGCAACGTCAATGCTGGGCCAAACAACAAAAAAATCACCGCCATCAAGGATGCCGCTTACGCGGGCAATGTCGGGCAGCTTCACGCCATGACGTTTGGCTCCAACAGCTACGCCAAGAAGCAGGCGCTGGCGGCCAAGACGGCCATTGCGGCGCTGACCGAGGCTGGTGTTGCGCCTGCGCAGGCTGTTCCTGAGCCGGTCGTTCAACCAGAGGCCGCTGCGCCCATCCCTGCCCCACCACCTGCGCCAAAAACGGCAAAGCCGCTGCACACATTCACCGGCGACGGACTGGAGTCGTATGTAAGCGTCGGAACCGGCAAGATGGCGGGCAAGTTCAGCGTGTCGCTCAAGGACACGGATGCTGGTCAGTTTGTTCCAACAGTGACGTTTTACCCGACCGAGGACGCGGCCATCAAGTCAGCCAAGGCGGCGGCTGGCATCAAGGATGCTATTGAAATCCAATACACCAGCAGCGGCGTTCCTCTCAAACCAGACACTCCATCTTTCAAGGATGCAATACTCGAAATTGAGAGTTATATCGCTGATGAGCATCTCCAAGACCTGAAGAGCGCGGTTAAGAACCTGACCGGGGCGGTCAGTGCAAGCGCCAAGGCTGCGCTGGCCTATGCCGAGGCCGGGGTTCAGTATCTGGAAAAGAAGGCAGCCGCTGGCCCCAAAGATGGCGACACCAAGCCTGGGGCGGATGGGTCAAACCTCGTATTCAAGAATGGCCGGTGGCACAAGTATGTTGATGCCGATGAACATGGCGAAGTGCCGCCCATCTTGGTGCCTGTCCCTGACGTGCCTGCTTTGAAGGATTATTACGACAAACTGGCGGCAGACGGCCAATGGTCAACGCTGCAAGATTTGCTGCTTCCATCTACTGGACTCAAGCAGTCGGTCAAGGACTACATCAACAGCTTGCTGGCGGGTCAGCCTGCTGCCGCCCAGGACGACTCCGCAGGCCACAAGGCCGCTGTCGCTGCATTCGCTGGTGGGTCGTTCTACCAGAAGGAAGCCCTGAAAAAACTCAAGGCCGAGCACGGCGCTGGCTGGGATGCCATGCACCCGACTCAGCAGCTTGATCTGGCGCAGGCCAAGTACCAGACGCTGCAAGGCGCGGCTTCGCAGGCGGCGGCTGTATCCGGCTGGAAAAAGCACATGCTGGCCGGTCAGGTTCCGACTCCAAGCGAGGTCAAGGCATTCGGGGCGATGGCGGCCAGCGATCCAGCCAAGGCCGGGGCCATCATGGCCGAGGTGCAGAACAAGATCGGCGGCGACAAGCTGGCCGTGCTGGTCACGCAGGCGCACGCCAAAGCGGCCAATGCGCCGGTTGCGCAGCCAGCCAAGGTGTTCGTGACTACCCCGCCTGTGATTACCCCGCCCGTCGCTGCCTCTGTTCCACAGGCTCCAGCATCGCCAAGCCTGGCGGCGGCTGCCCCTGTGAACCAGAGCCTTGAGTCGGTGCTCATGGGGACGGACGACGACAATGCGGCTGATGACATCGCCAGCGCCTACTTGATTGACGCTGGACTCAGCAAGGAGGCTTATGACGAGGTTATTCATGCCTTGGATATGGCTGGATTCTTACCGCTATCGAATAAGTTTGTTGATGCGAAGCTGAAGGCGTACCCGGTGGCTGCTGCGCCTGCTGAAAACACGCCTTACCAGAAGTTCATGAAAACGAATGATGATGTTGCGTTCTTCATTCACTCTTTCGTGTCTCACGGAAAACCAGTTGCCCAAGGTAAATCCATTGATGAGTGGCTTGAGCCTTCCACAATCGCAGCATTCAATGCGCTGCCCCCGGACGAGAAAATGGAGGTTGCGTCGGCCATCTCCTTCTACGGGCCGCACAAACTGAAACTGTTCCAGGACTGGCTTGGCGCGCAGAATGCCAAGGCTGCCGCGCCTGCTGTGGTGGTCGCCTCTGCGCACCTGTACCACAACACTGAGCCTGGTCACAACAAGTTTTGGTCTGTCTCGATTAGTGGCAACCAGATGCAGACCAAGTACGGGTCGATTGGTACGAAAGGCTCCGCGACGATTAAAACTTTTGGATCAAACGTCGAGGCATCAAAAGCCATGGCTGACCTTGTTTCCAAAAAGAAAAAAGCCGGATACTCGTTTGTCACCGGCGGCATTGATCATGAGTACCAGGGTGGCGCGCCTGCTCCGGTCGCTGTTGCGCCAGTGGCCCAGCCCGCGCCTGCTGCCGCGCCTGCTGCCGCGCCTGCCTCAAGCTGGGTGCATGAGCAGTGCGATATTGTTCATGGTGGCTCGCCATCTATAACGCTCACTGCACCGGATGGTCACGAATTGTTCGTGACCTATTCAGCCGGTAACTATAAAGTTGGATCAACAACCCCAAATGGAAACCCTGGCGTTTACGACTACTTCAAGCATCCCGAAGATGCGGCAGCACAGTTGGCGATTCTTTGTGTCGATCATTCTGCACTTGTGGCATCCCCAACGGATAAAGAGATCGCAAAACTAAGCTCTCCTGTTGCTGCTGCACCTGGCCCACAGGACGGCGACACCAAGCAAGGCGTGAACGGCGATACCCTGGTGTTCAAAAATGGGCACTGGCACATGCAGCCAGGGCCGTTCGAGTCCGTGGTCGTGCCCGACTTCGAGGCAATTTCACCGGACAAGTTTGGGCCGCTTTACGCCAACGTCGCCAAAGAACTACAGGCTGCAGTTGTCACTGGTGGGCTTGCCGGGCTTAAAAAACACATCACTTATCACAAATCGGGGCGCATCTCGATTGCGGTAACTAAGCTCAACGTCAAGTTGAGCAATATTGCTGCTGTTCCGCTTTCTGGTACTCCTTTGCAGAAGGCAAGGCACGCGGCCATGCACAAGTTTGTGATGGACTTGACCGCTGCGGCCAAGCAGTTACCCAAGGCTAAGAAGGTCGTGTTCACCACAGCGGCACCGGCCAGCCCGGCAAGCACCACCATCAAACCATCACAGGTCAAATCGGTGGCGGGTAAGCCGCCCATCACGGTGATCGACGGCTGGCAGCATACCGGGCCGCAGAAAGGCTCCAACCCCGGCGGCAAGTTCAAGGACAGCAGCGGCCAGGAGTGGTACTGCAAATTCCCGACTGACACCGACGTGGCAATGAATGAACTGCTGGCGGCCAAGTTCTACGAAATGCTCGGGGTGTCGGTGCCGAGCATCAAGCTGGTGGAACAGGGCGGCAAGGTCGGCATTGCGTCAAAGTGGGTCGATGGCATCAGCAAGGGCACGGCATCGCAACTGGCGCAGGCGCTGGGCGCGCATCATGCGTTCGCGCTGGATGCATGGCTTGGAAATTGGGACGTGGTCGGCATGTCCAACGACAACCTGATGCTCGACAAGTCTGGCGCGGCTGTCCACGTTGATGTTGGTGGTGCTCTGGTGTACCGGGCGCAGGGCGGCAAAAAAGGCGCTGACTTTGGGGACACGGTGCCCGAGCTTGAAACGCTACTCGATGCCAAAAAGAACCCGACTTCGGCGGCGGTGTTCGCTGGCATGACGAAGGACAAGATGTCCTGGGGGCTGGTGCAGCTCAACAAAATGATGCCGTCCCAGATTGAGGAAATGTGCAAGATTAGTGGGCCTGGGTCGGATGCCGACAAGGCCGCGCTTGCCAAGACGCTGATCGCGCGGCGTGCCTTTATCCTGGCGAAGTTCGGCATCGTTGATCAGTGGAGCGGTGCGAAGCAAACGGTCGATGAGTCCAATTTGCCGGTTGATGTGTCGAGCCTGCCGCCTCTGGTTGACTACGCGAATTATTACGGGCCTGGAAAAGGGTTATCGAGTAGTCCTCATTTCAATGCGGCAAACACGGAAGCTCTCAAGGAAATGAATGCCTTGGCTGCGGCTGGAAACCTGACTGCACTAAAGAAGTACCAATTTAATTCGGTTGATAAGGTCACCGGCGCATCGCTTGGGAAATTGCCAATTACAGACAATTTGTCAAAAACGGTAAAAAATCAGTGGGTCGCGTTGTGTGACCTCCTGGCTAGTTCTGCAAAGGCTCCAGCCCTTCAGATGTTGAACTTGCCGTTTTTTGGTGGCGGGACGGCTTCAGAGGTATCCATTAATGCCGGTTATTTCAGCCCTGGCGAGACAATTAAAACCGTGTCTCCCGATAAGCTTGTCGGCTACTGGCTCAAACTAGGCCATGTTGGGGCCAATGCAATTGCCAGCCTCATCCCAGCAAAAACGCTGTACTTCAAGCAAAAAACAGAAAACAAAGCGATTTCTTGGTTCAATGCTGCCTCTGCCAATTTGAAAGGGTGGATTGGTTCTGTCCTTGGTAACGGAGACGTACACAACCACTACTGGTCAGCAGGGTTAACACAAAGCGCCAAAGGTGTCCCGTTGAACAAGTTGACAAATGCGGCGTATTCCGAGGCGGTTGAGCATGAAGAGGGAACGGTCATTAGCCGCTGGATGAGCATGGATTCAGCGATGCAAAGCCAAGTTGAAAAAGAGGGGCCGGGCCTGGTGTTCCAGAACACAGATGGGATGTGCTGCTCAATTTTCAAGAATTGGGGGGATCAGGGCCATTTTGCGAGTAAGGCGTTTCTCAACATCCGTTATGCCGAAGGTGCCAAGGCGCTTGACTCGTATGGAACTGGAAAATACAACGGCAAGAAGGTTGATGCTGATGGTCACCATATATGGGAGCCGAATAAAAATCAGGAAATGGAGGTAACCACATTGATGGGAGCGCGCTTTGTGGTGCTGGGTGTGAAAAAAGGAAACTCAGCAGACCCGAACGGGCTTACACTTGATTTACTGATGCTTCCCCCTCACGCGGGCTTTCTGGCCGAGGTGGATGCGCTGGCGGCGCTGGGCAAATCCCTTGCCTTTGTTCGTTGCGATTTGTTAAAGGGGCTGTCATGGCTAAACTAAAAAAGAACGTCGATGCTCCGGCATCATTCTCCAAAATTCTGAACATCAACTATCTGGGCAGCCCCACGGTTGTAGAGCGTATTCTGGGAGAATTCATCGAGAGCATCGTCGGCTGGATCATGGCGCGAAGTCGCGGCGAACTGCTCCCTGAGCAGATGATCAAGCTGGTGGACATTCGAGGCCGGGAGTTCTCAGCAGTCTTTTCTGGCGACAACAAGGATTATGTTGGGATAGTTGGCTGGAATACACGCCACGGCGGTTTGAGTTCTAAGCTGATGGTTGAACTTGGCACCTATTGGATTACCGAGAGGGTAATCCGTGAAGATGACCCGTACCGTGTGCTGTTCGACTGGCTGCTTTGGTCAACGTTCGAGGCCATGAAGCACGATGACGACATCATCATGCCGATGAAGATGGGCTGGAACATCAAAAACGTCACGCAAATACTGACCGACACGGACAGGAAAAGTTAGCTATGACCGTCCTGCTGGTATCCGAATCCATCGCCAAGTCCCACATCCCTGGCTACACAAAGGCCGACGGCACGGTGGTCAAGCCCAATGAGGACAAACGGGTGAAAGCGGTCAAGCCACCGGCCAAGTGGTCATCTGGCATTGCGCCCAGCGTGAAGGCTCCACAGTACGGCTTTCCAAAAACTCCGGCATCCGTGCCAACAAAAGCGCCACAGTCGTCGTTGTGGGTCGGTCATGGGGGTTCGTCTGGGTCGCTGTTCAGTAGCGCGCCCAAGCCGCAACCGAAGGCTTATCACCCCAAGCCTGGCGACAAAGGCCAACAGGTTCCGATCTACAGCCCGAGCGTAGCGAACGTCGAGGCGCTGGGTGACCCTGGCGCTATTGCCACGATCACGCCTGGGTGCGCCATGCCCGAGTCGCTGAACGGCATCCCGTTCTCTGACTGGACACCGCCCGAGTCGGACGACCAGTGGGACTACGTTGACGGTGTGATGGATGACCTGGTCGAGCCTGCCCTGCACTGCCCCATCGGCAAGCTGCCCGCGTCAGGGCTGATCATTGTGGAGACTGATGGCCGGGTCTGGGTGGTGTCGCCCACGAACAAGTTTGGGGGATACAAAAACACGTTCCCCAAGGGCAAAGTCGAAGATGAAATGACTTTTCAGGCCAACGCGATAAAGGAAGCCTGGGAGGAAGCTGGCATCAAGGCCAACGTCGTGAATTATCTGGGGGATGTGGAGCGCACCACTTCGGTGACTCGCTACTATCTGGCGCGGAGAGTGGCGGGGAACCCTGCGCAGGCCATGACTTGGGAAAGCCAGGCAGTAAGCCTGGTTCCTATTTCAAAGCTCAAGGGCTTTTTGGATGCCAAGGTTGACCATCAGGTCGTGGA
>JFJP01006389.1_pt1 | contig 22329 bp, 24 predicted proteins | sample 431651 | NCBI WGS metagenome assembly JFJP01 (sample SAMN02602958, study PRJNA72255) | Microbial mat metagenome, whole genome shotgun sequencing project. | biome: fresh water; feature: sink hole; material: water; isolation source: purple microbial (photo- and chemosynthetic) mats found in...
ACGGCCTTGCGACTGCACGGGATACTGGCGCATTGGTCAGAGACTGCCTCTGCCGAGTGGCTGCCCGGCTTTATTCAGTGGGAGGAGGATGAGTTGGGCATTTTTCATTCATTGAGGCCAGTTACCTTGTGGTAACCCTCCTGACAGAAGAATGGTGGCGCGGCGGAGGGTTCACCCCGTCGCACTCCCTCCACTCTCACTCCTCAATGGGTTATTCGCAATGATCATTCCAATCAAGTCGCTCATTCCTTTCGCGTTGGCAGGCGTTTCGCTGACGTGTTCGCTATCGGTTGACGCGAACGATCGAGGCAGCGCGGTTGTGGACATCTTCCGGGTTGACAAGGGCCTGATCGTCGAACACTGGGATGTTGAACAGGCTGTGCCTGCGCAGCCCAAAAATCGCAACACCATGTTCTGACGGCGGCCAAACTGAGTTTCAAATCGCAATGGAGGTATGCAGCATGGACAAGGAATTCATCGTCAACTCGGACGGGTTGCATCAGGCGGTCGATTTGATGGGTCGAGATTTCAGCAACACTGAAGGTCTTGCCCTGCCGATCCAGCTGCCACACGTCGGGATGGGTTCCTCTGCTGCACTGAACTCGCTTGCACCGAGCATTCTTGGGGGTGCAGCGCGTTTGGGCGAGGCCACATCATTTGCCCACATGGACCCACCCACCCCATGGATAACTTGGGCAATGACACTTTGGAACGCTTCACTCAATCAGAACCTGCTTCACCCTGCCACTGCACCTGTCGCCCGCCAAATAGAACAACGGGTCGTGGCATGGCTTGCACCTTTTTTCGGGATGAACGGCGGGCACATGACACCGGGCTCGACAGTTGCCAATTTGACCGCTTTGTGGTCCGCGCGCGAGTGCGCAGGCATTACCGAGGTGATTGCATCAGGGGGTGCGCATCTCTCCATTGCGAAAGCGGCTCATATCTTGGGCCTGAAATACCTGAGCGTGCCCGTAGACGCAAACGGTTCAATGGACGCAACGCAATTGCCGACCGACTTGAGCAAATCTGCCTTGGTTCTCACCGCCGGTGCGACCAGCACAGGTGCCATCGACCCATTTGACTTGGCCGGTCGGGCAGCTTGGACCCATGTCGATGCGGCCTGGGCCGGCCCATTGCGGTTGAGTCAGTACGCGCACTTACTTGACGGCATCGAGTTGGCAGACTCTGTCGCGGTTTCTGCGCATAAATGGCTTTTTCAACCCAAAGAGTCTGCGCTCGTCTTGTTCAAAGACACCGAAAAGGCCCACGCTGCGGTTAGTTTCGGTGGAGCGTACCTTGCTACCCCCAATGTTGGCCTGCTTGGTTCCCATGGCGCAACCGCCACCGCTCTTTTGGCCACGCTGCTTGCTTGGGGGCGTGAAGGCGTTGCTCAGCGAATTGAGCACTGCATGGATCTTGCCCGCCGCTTGAGAGATTTTGTGGCTGCTGACGAACGCCTTGCGCTTTATGCGGAGCCCCAAACCGGCATCGTGGTCTGGCGTCCACAAGACGAAAACCTGTTTGACCAGGTGCTGCAACAGTTGCCCGTCGGTTCCACGTCTACGACTTCAATGGCAGGTGTGAAGTGGTTTCGCAATGTGGCGGCCAATCCCAATGCAGACATTGACATGCTGATTGCAACCATCCAAAAAGTCTTGCCTGAGCGGGCTTGACTCGCGCTCAATGACGGGTTTCGCTGCACTGCCGACGTTGGGCCTGAAACCCTGACCGGCGCTTCAGGGTCGAAACCCGCCAGCCACTAAAGCCAGTCTGCTGAAGGGTAGAGATTTTTAGTAAAAACAAGCTCCTCCGCTTTACGGGTGGACGTTTACAGCTACTAGTTTTGGCACTTAACGCCGGACTGTCAGCCGGTTTAGCCTCCCATCCGCCCGCCTGTCACCGCCCCAGCAAAGCCCGCAGTTTGATGAACGCCAGCGCAGCCATGGTGGCGTCGTTCACGGGGTTGTGGGCCTTGCGCTCGGGCAGACCCAGGTCGGCCATCAGGGTGGCCAGGCGCAGGTCTATGTGGGCATTGGGATTTTGCTTGTACTTGTGGTCGTAGTACAGACCCGACACCTCGATTTGCTCGTTGGGCAGCGGTATGCCGATGACCGGCTGCACCAGCCGGTTGAGCAGGGCCACATCAAATTCCAGGTAGTAGCCCACCAGCGGGCGCGAGCCGATGAAGTCGAGCACGCGTTGCGCCACTTCCTGCGGCGGCAGCCCGTGGTCGGCCAGGTCGCTTTCGCGCACCTGGTGGATGCGCACACTCTCGGCGCCCATGGGGCTGCGGTCGGCGTCGGGCCGCACCAGCATCAACACGCGTTGCCCGCTGATGCGCACCGCCCCCACGCTGATGATGTGGTCGCGTTCGCGGTCGAGGCCGGTGGTTTCGCAGTCAATGCTGACCCACTCACCGGGCGGCGGTGGGTCAAACAGACCGGCATATTGGGGGTTGGTCAGGCGGTGGCGGTACCAAGCGCGCTGCAGGCGGTTCACAGCGCCTCCAGCTTGAAGTGGATGTGCAGGTGCTGTTTGAAGCGCTTGATGATGGCCAGCGAGTCTTTGAGCAGGTCGCGTTCCAGTGTGCCCAGTTCAGACAGTTTGACCAGGTTATGGGGCGTGGTACCCATCTGGCGCTGGCGCAAGTTGTTTTTGAGCTTGAGGCCCATCAGGAACTGCAGGGCATCCACCAGGTCGCGCGCCAGCGCGGCGTCCAGGTGTTCCTTGGTGGCCAGCAGGTGAATGCGTTCGGTGGTGCGCAGGGCATCCAACTGGTGTTCCAGTGCCAAGGCGCGTATGCCGTGGACGATGGGGAAGGTGCCCAGCTTTTTCAGGTCGAAGCTTTGTTCATCGCGGCCGCGCAGGGTGGTCAGGCGGTCCCACCAGGTGCCGGGTTCGCTGAACTGTTCCACGGCGCCGGCAAAGCGGGCCAGCAGGGCATCGCTGCCGCCAAACAGCCCACGCAGGTGGTTGTGTGCCTGGCGCAGCAGGTCTGTGTCGCCAGCCACGGCACGTGCGTCCATGAAGATGGCCAGGTGCATGGGCCCGTCCGGGTGTGAGCCCAGCAGCCAGTCGGCAATGGTTGTTTTGTAGCCTGCCAGCGGCTGACGCCACAGCCGGTTGGTCAGCATGATGTTGCCGGGGCAGGGCGGGTAGCCAAAAGTGGCCAATGCCTCGTTGAAGCGTTGGGCCACGGCTTCCAGTTCGGGGAACTCGAAGCCGTCGCGCAGGATGAGTGCGTTGTCCTGATCGGTCTTCAGAATCTGCTCGCCCCGCCCCTCGCTGCCCATCACCATCAGGCAGCTGTTGGCAGCTAGTTCTGGCGGGGCCAGCATTCCCCACAGCCGGGCAAAAATCTGGCTGTTGAGTTCGCTGACCAGCGTTGATATGACTTCTATCTTCACGCCGCCGTTGTGCAGCAGGGCAATCAGCCCGTCCATTTGCTGGGCGGCGGCTTGCAGCTCGTCCACCGTGTTTGCCTGCTGTACCTGCAGCGCAATGATGTGCGAGTGGTTGGAAATGAAGCTCATCAGGTCCAGTTGCGTCAGCACGCCCAGAATGGCGTCGCCCTCGCGCACCAGCACGCGGTGCACCCTGTGGCGGATCATCACCAGCAAGGCATCAAACAGCTCGGTATCGGGCGTGACGGCAATCAGGTCGAAGCGGGCCACGTCGCGCACGGGCAGTGCGTTGGGTGGGGTGGGGCGCAGCAGGGCGTCGCGCAGGTCGGTGGTGGTGAACATGCCCACGCGGGGTTGGCCGTTCGCATCGGTGTCGTTCACCAGGGCGTTCGTCAGGCCGCGCTCGGACAGCTGTGCGCACAGGCTCACCAGGTCGGTGCTGCCCTCCACAAAAAAGGGCTTGCGGATGAAAGCGTCGCGCACCTTCACCATCATCAGCGACAAAAACTCGCGGCTCTTGTTGCCCTCTGACACAGCGGACAGCCGACGCGACATGTCGGCAAACAGCAAGGCGCTGAAACGGCTGTTGCTGGCTACCAGATCGCGCAGGGTGGCTTGTGGCAGCTGGTAAGTGATGACTTCGTCCAGCGCGGTCAACACGCTGGTGGTGCGCCCGGCCATGGCCGCCCGGGCGGCAAAAAAGTCTTCAGGCCCATAGACCGACACCACCTCGCCCGCTTCCATGTGCTGCACATGCCCCTTGATGACCACGTGCACGTGTGTGGCGGGCATGTCGGGGTTGAGGATGACGGCGTCTTTGGGGTAGTACGCAATGTCAACGGTGTCTTGCACCAGCTTCCGCTCCTTGGGGTTGAGGCAGTCGAACGGCGGGTGGTTGAAATTGAAGGAACTGGGCATGGGTGCTGAATGGGTGCGGGGGCAAAGAAAAAAAGCCGCTGGCACCGAAGTGACAGCGGCTTTTCAACCCTGTGAGAACGTGCTCAGTGGCCGGAAGCGCCCGATGCGCCAATGCCGGTTTCGGAGCGAACCTGCTGGGCCAGGAAGCCCGCACGGTCAACCTTGGCTCGCTCGCTGTTGTCCAGAATGGAGAACAGCCAGATGCCCACAAAACCGATGGTCATCGAGAACAAGGCGGGTGAGGTGTAGGGGAAGGGAGCGCTGCCTTTGGCGTTGCCCAGCACGGCTTCCCACACAGAGGCGGACAGCACGGTCAGCACCACGGAAGAGATCAGGCCCAGGAAGCCGCCGATCACGGCACCACGCGTGGTGCAGTTTTTCCACAGCACGGACATGAACAGCACGGGGAAGTTGGCGGACGCCGCAATGGCGAAAGCCAGAGACACCATGAACGCGATGTTTTGCTTCTCAAAGGCAATGCCCAGTGTCACGGCGATGACGCCAAGTGCAATGGTGGTAGCACGTGAAACCTTCAGTTCAGACACGCTGTCGGCCTTGCCCTTCTTGATCACGGTGGCGTAGATGTCGTGAGACACGGCAGATGCGCCAGAGAGTGTCAGGCCAGCCACCACAGCCAGGATGGTGGCAAACGCCACGGCCGAGATGAAGCCCAGGAACACGTTTCCGCCCATGGCGTTGGCCAGGTGAATGGCCGCCATGTTGCCGCCGCCCTTCAGTGCGCCCTTGGCGTCCAGGAATTCAGGGTTGGTCAGCACGAAGGCAATGGCACCGAAACCAATGATGAAGGTCAGAACGTAGAAGTAGCCGATCCAGGTGGTGGCCCACAGCACGGATTTGCGGGCTTCTTTGGCGTTGGGCACCGTGAAGAAGCGCATCAGGATGTGGGGCAAACCAGCGGTACCGAACATCAGGGCCATACCGAAAGAGATGGCGCTGATGGGGTCTTTCACAAACGAGCCGGGGCCCATGATGGAAAAGCCTGCCACTGCGGCTTCTTCAGGCGTTTTGCCTGCGGTCACGGCCAGGCCAGTCTTGATTTCAACGGCCTTGGCAAACATGGCTTCGGGGCTGAAACCAAAGTTCCACAGCACCATGAAGGCCATGAACGACGCACCGGCCAGCAACAGACAGGCCTTGATGATCTGCACCCAGGTGGTGGCGGTCATGCCGCCGAACAGCACGTACACCATCATCAGCGCGCCCACGATCACCACGGCGATGTAGTACTCCAGGCCGAACAGCAGCTTGATCAGCTGGCCTGCACCCACCATCTGGGCAATCAGGTAGAAGGCCACCACTACGAGCGTGCCGGAAGCGGCAAACACGCGGATGGGGGTTTGTGCAAAGCGGAAAGCAGCCACGTCGGCAAAGGTGAACTTACCCAGGTTGCGCAGGCGCTCGGCCATCAGGAAGGTGACCACAGGCCAGCCCACCAGGAAGCCGATCGAGTAGATCAGGCCGTCAAAGCCGCTGGCCATCACGGCAGCGGAAATACCCAGGAACGACGCGGCAGACATGTAGTCGCCCGCAATGGCCAGACCGTTCTGGAAACCGGTGATGCCGCCACCGCCGGTGTAGAAGTCAGCGGCCGACTTGGTTTTGGCGGCTGCCCACTTGGTGATGAACATCGTGCCGGCCACAAAGGCGCCGAACATGATGATGGCCGTCCAGTTGGTGGCCTGCTTTTCAGCCTGGCCCAGGTCGGCACCGGCCGCAATGGCACCGGTACAGGCCATCAGCAGGGCCCACAAGACCATGTTGGAGTAGGGTTTGGTTTTCATTTCGACACTGCCTTTTTGATTTCTTCGGTCAGGTCGTCGAATTCGCTGTTGGCGCGACGCACGTAGATGCCGGTGATGACGATGGTGAACACAATCACGCCCAGGCCAATGGGCATGCCCACGGTCATGACGCCTGCGCCCATTTTTTGGGACAGGAATTCCTTGTTGAAGGCCACCAGCAAGATGAAGCCGTAATACACGACCATCATCAGCGCCGTCAGCAGCCAGCCAAAGCTGGAGCGCTTGGCCTTGAGTTCTTGGTATTTCGGATGGTTTGCAATCCGGTTTGCCAGGTCCATTTCCATGGAATCCCTTTCAGTGAGTTGACTTTCATCCAAGGTCACGGCTTGCATACCAAGCAGTGTTTTTCCTGATTCGCGAAAGTTGAAAAGGATGCTATGCCCCTGGTATTACCAAGGTCTTACTGAATCTGCTGATATCCGTGGAAACGAGTAGGGGTTTACCCTTGCTTTGGGGTGATGTGCTGTGGCTTTACCCAGCAGACAGCAGGTAAGCCAATTCGTCCTCGGTGAAGCCAGCCTGTTTTCGGGCTTCGTCATTGAACGGCGGCCTCAGCCGTGGGGCAGCATGCTCGCGGGCCAGCAATCGGTAGTGCGCCACCGGGTCCAGCCCCTGCTGGGCACACAGCCAGCCATACCAGTGGTTGCCAATGGCCACGTGGCCAATTTCATCGCGCAGGATGATGTCCAGTGCATCGCACATGGCCAGGGCATCGGGCGTGCCCACTTTGCGCAATTTGGCTTGTATGAGCGGTGTGGCGTCCAGCCCTCTGGCTTCGAGTGTGCGCGGCACCAGTGCCATGCGCGCGGTCACATCCAGCGCGGTTTTTTCGCACATGGCCCACAGCCCATCGTGCGCAGGAAAGCTGCCGTAGTGCCAACGTTCGCCTGCGGGCCCTTGCAGGCCCAGCAGCAGCTCATGCAGCAAGCCGAAGTGGTAGGCCTCTTCTGCGGCCACTTGCAGCCAGTCCCAGTAATAGTCATCGGGCATGTTCGGGAACCGCCACACGGCGTCCAGCGCCAGGTTGATGGCATTGAACTCAATGTGGCAGATCGCGTGCAGCAGGGCTGCCCGCCCCTCCTGTGTGAATGGAGAGCGTGTGGGTACGTCTGAGGGGTCGATCAGGATCGGCTTGCCGGGCCTGCCGGGTACCGTGGGCCCGGCCGCACCATCGAGCCGCGCGGATGCATCCAGCCGCACGCGCCCCTGCGCGACGGCTGCAGTCAAGGCTTGAACGAGTCGGACCTTCTCTGCGATGTCGGGTTCGGCGAGGATGGCCAACGCACGCGGCCGCAATTGCACAAAGGAGTCCATCCCTACAATTCTAGGGATGAGCATTTACCAACTTGACGATCAAACCCCCAGCGTGCACCCCACGGCCTGGGTGGCAGACAGTGCCCAGGTGATGGGCAACGTCAGCCTGGCGGCCGACACCAGCATCTGGTTTGGCGCCGTTATCCGGGGTGACAACGAACCCATCGCCATTGGCGAAGGCACCAACATTCAGGACGGCAGCGTGCTGCACAGCGACAACGGCAAACCGCTGACCGTTGGAAAACACGTGACCGTGGGCCACCAGGTCATGCTGCACGGCTGCACCATCGGTGACGAATCGCTGATTGGCATCGGTGCCATCGTGCTCAACGGGTGGGTGCTGGTTCACTGGTGACCGAGGGCAAAGAATTTCCCGACGGCTCCATGATCATGGGCAGCCCGGCCAAGGTGGTGCGCCAGCTCAGCCCTGAGCAGCAAGAGGGCCTGCGTCAAAGTGCGAAGCACTACATCGACAATGCCCGCCGTTTTCAGTCCAGCCTCAAGAAAATTGCCTGAAAGCCGCACCATGTCTGAACTCCACAAATTCTTGTTTGACGGTTTGCCCGTGCGCGGCATGCTGGTGCGCCTGACCGACGCCTGGCAAGACATGCTGGCCCGCCGCCAGCAAGCCGGCGGTTACCCCCAGGCCGTGACCGAGTTGCTGGGCGAAATGACGGCTGCTGCCACACTGATGCAGGCCAACATCAAGTTCAACGGCGCCCTCATCCTGCAAATCATGGGCGATGGCCCGGTCAAGTTGGCCGTGGCCGAAGTTCAGCCCGACCTCAGCCTGCGCGCCACGGCCACCGTGGTGGGCGAGGTGGCCGACGCGTCTGCTGGCGTTGTGAAACTGAGCGACATGGTCAATGTGAACAACCAGGGCCGCTGCGCCATCACCCTGGACCCGAAAGACCGCCAGCCCGGCCAGCAGCCTTACCAGGGTGTGGTGCCTCTGTTTGGCGACCGCCACGAAAAGCTCGAAAAACTCAGCGAGGTGATTGAGCACTACATGCTGCAAAGCGAGCAGTTGGACACCCGCCTGGTGCTGGCCGCCAACGACAAGGTGGCTGCCGGGCTGCTGATTCAGCGTCTGCCCGTCAAGGGCGAGAACAATCTGGAGGGCAACCAGGCTGGCCAGTCCCGCGCCGATGCGTTGCGCAGCGCCGACGAAGACCAGATTGGTGTGAACGAAGACTACAACCGCATTTCCATTCTGGCCGCCAGCCTGAAGCGCGAAGAGCTGCTGGAGCTGGATGTGGACACCATCCTGCGCCGCCTGTTCTGGGAGGAGCAACACACCCGCTTTGAGCCCCTGGCCGGTGACACCGGCCCTCGCTTTGCCTGCACCTGCTCGCGCGATCGGGTGGGCAGCATGCTGCGCAGCCTGGGTGTGGCCGAGGTGGATTCCATCATTGCCGAGCAAGGCCAGGTGGAGGTGGGCTGTGAGTTTTGCGGCACCCAGTACCGCTACGACCCTGTGGATGCCGCCCACCTGTTTGTGCTCCCCACAGCCGGGGCACCCGGCACCGATCACATTCAATAAATAGTTGTAGCTGCTTGCGCAATACCAGTAAGTATTTCGTGGCAAAAAGGCTTACAAATGATCGTTTTGGCTGGGTGCTGACACAACGAGCTGCGTGAACAGTTGCCGCTCTGCCTGCGCATCGCCACACAGCGCACAGGTGTGCCAGGGTGTGCCGTCGTCGGCACCGTCATGGGAGCAAGCGGCGGTGCGGTGTTGCAGCACGGCCAAGGTTTGTACCAGCCGGGTGGTGCCCCGCCCGTGAATCACCTGGTAGGGCAACCCAGCCTCGTCCAGGGTGTGGCGCAGCAAGCTGTCCACGGCTTGTGCACTAGAGGGGCTGTCACGCTGCAGTCCATCGGCTTTCCAGGGCAAATCCAGCGCCATGACCAGCGTGTGGTCGAACCGGCGCTGCTGCGCCAGACCAAACGGCAGCAATGAGGCGTCCTGAAAATAAAACACGCTGTAGATGGCGGTCATCAGTGGCGTGGTGTCGGCCACCAGCACACCGCGGCTGCCCAGTTGAGCCCTTGCGGCATCGAGTGCCTCGGCCTGGGCATGGGCAATGCCCGCTTGTTCGTGTGGCAGGGGCGTGCGTCCGTGTTGCACGCACCAGTCGCGCAGCACCTCGTTCACACACAGGGCGTAGGGCGGCTTGGTGCCTTCGGGCGAAAAATGTTGGGCCAGGGCCATGGCCAGCGTGCTTTTGCCGGTGCTCTCGGCCCCCAGCAACGCGATGTTCAACGGCTGCCTTGAGCAATCTGAACCAGTATCTCGTTGGGCTTGACCATGCCCAACTCCATCCTGGCTTTTTCTTCGATGATTTCCAGGCCTTCGCGCAGGTCACGCACTTCGTTGACCAATTGTTGGTTGCGCCACTCGGCCTGCTGGTTTTGGGTCTGGACGGCGGCCAATTGATCGCGCATCTGCGCCACTTTGGGCACGCTGCCGCGCCCCAGCCACAGTTGGGCGTGCAGCATGCCCAACAAGACCAGGAGCAACAGCGAGACCAGGCGCGCAGTCATGCCGATTTACTTCAGGTTGTAGAACGCAGCGCGGCCGGGGTAGTAGGCGATGTCGCCCAGGTCTTCTTCAATGCGCAGCAGTTGGTTGTATTTGGACATGCGGTCAGAGCGGCTCAAGGAGCCGGTTTTGATCTGCCCCGCGTTCAGGCCCACGGCGATGTCGGAGATGGTGTTGTCTTCGGTTTCGCCCGAGCGGTGGCTGATGACGGCGGTGTAACCGGCGCGTTTGGCCATTTCGATGGCGGCAAACGTTTCGGTCAGCGTGCCGATCTGGTTGATTTTGATGAGGATCGAGTTGGCAATGCCCTTGTCGATGCCTTCTTTCAGGATCTTGGTGTTGGTCACGAACAGGTCGTCGCCCACCAGTTGCACCTGCTTGCCCAAACGCTCGGTCAGTAGTTTCCATCCGTCCCAGTCGCCTTCGTGCATGCCGTCTTCAATGCTGATGATGGGGTACTTGTCGACCCAGGTGGCCAGCATGTCGGTCCACTGCGCGGCCGACAGCACCAGGCCTTCGCCTTCCAGGTGGTACATGCCGTCTTTGTAGAACTCGCTGGCGGCACAGTCCAGGCCCAGGGCAATTTGCTCGCCAGGTGTGTAGCCTGCAGCGGTGATGGCTTCCAGAATCATCTGGATGGCCGCTTCGTGGTTGGGCACGTTGGGGGCAAAACCGCCTTCGTCACCCACGGACGTGGGCATGCCCTTGTCGTTCAGGATTTTCTTCAGCGCGTGGAACACCTCTGCACCCCAGCGCAACGCTTCACGGAACGAAGGTGCACCCACGGGGATGATCATCAGCTCTTGCAGGTCGAGGTTGTTGTTGGCGTGTGCGCCGCCGTTGACCACGTTCATCATGGGCACAGGCATCTGGCAGGCCGAGGTGCCACCAAAGTAGCGGTACAGCGGCAGACCGGCTTCTTCGGCTGCAGCGCGGGCCACGGCCATGGACACGGCCAGCATGGCGTTGGCACCCAGGCGGCTTTTATTGTCGGTGCCGTCGAGGTCGATCAGGGTCTTGTCCAGAAAACCTTGCTCGGAGGCATCAAGGCCCAACACGGCTTCCGAAATTTCGGTGTTGATGTGCTCTACGGCGCGCAGGACACCTTTGCCCAGGTAGCGGCTTTTGTCGCCGTCGCGCAACTCGATGGCTTCGCGGCTGCCGGTGGACGCGCCGGAGGGCACGGCTGCACGGCCCATCACGCCGCTTTCCAGCAGCACGTCGCATTCGACGGTGGGGTTGCCGCGGCTGTCCAGCACTTCACGGCCTACGATGTCAACAATTGCGCTCATGGTTTCTCTCTAGATGAAGTCAAAAAACAAAACGGGTCACACGCGGCTCACAGGCCTTCCACACACACCATCCGCATGATGGCCGCGCCCTCGCGGGCCGCTCTGGCTTTGCGGTATTCGGCGCTGTCGTAAAAGGCCTGGGCAGCTTCAAAACTGGGGAATTTCAGAATGACTGTACGCCCTGGGTTCCAGTCGCCCTCCAGCACCTTGACCTGACCACCGCGCACACACACTTCGGCGTTGTGCGCCTGCATGGCAGCAGTGCTCCATTTGCGGTATTCCTCGTACTGCTCGGGGTTTGTGACTGTGACGGACGCAATGATGTAGCCAGATGCCATGGTGTGTGTGCTCGGAGTAGTCAGGCAGAAAAATGGTTTTCCAGGAAGCCGCTGCGCTTGGTCACCTGGTCCAGCGTGACCAGGGTTTCCAGCAGGGCTTTCATGTGCTTCAGGGGCACAGCGTTGGGGCCGTCGCTCCAGGCTTGGGCTGGGTTGGGGTGGCATTCCATGAACAGGCCCGCCACGCCCACGGCGGTACCGGCACGCGCCAGCACAGGCACCATGTCGCGCGCACCGCCGCTGACGGTGCCCTGGCCACCCGGCTTTTGCACCGAGTGGGTCACATCGAACACCACAGGTGCGCCCGAATGCCGCATTTCGGCCAGGCTGGTCATGTCGGCCACCAGGTTGTTGTAGCCAAAACTCACGCCGCGCTCACAGGCCAGAAAACGGTCTTCCGACAGGCCCACCTCGCGCGCAGCGGTGCGGGCCTTGTCGATGACGTTTTTCATGTCCCACGGGGCGAGGAACTGCCCCTTTTTGATGTTGACCGGCTTACCGCTCTGGGCCACGGCGCGGATGAAGTCGGTCTGGCGGCACAGGAAGGCGGGTGTCTGCAACACGTCGACCACGCTGGCCACCTCGGCCACCTGGTCGGCTTCGTGCACGTCGGTCAGCACAGGCAGGCCGGTCTGGCGGCGCACTTCGTCCAGAATTTTCAAGCCACACCTCGTGCCGTGGTGCCTGACGAGCGGTTGGCTTTGTCGAACGAGCCCTTGTAAATCAATGGAATGCCCAACGCGGTGCAGGTTTCTTTCAGCTGCCCGGCCACGTCGAGTGACATCTGCACTCCTTCAATGGAGCAGGTGCCCGCGATCAGGAAAAACGGCTGGTCCAGCCCGATGTCGAATCCACAGAGTTTCATGCGGTGGCCGTGGTGGTTTGGTGGTCCAGCGCCGCTTTCACGAACGCGTTGAACAGGGGGTGACCTGCCCAGGGGGTGGACTTGAACTCGGGGTGGAACTGAACACCCATGAACCAGGGGTGCACGGTTTGCGGCAACTCAACGATTTCGGTCAGTTGCTCGCGCTGGGTCAGCGCGGAAATGACCAAACCGGCCTTGCGCAGCTGGTCCAGGTAGGTCACGTTGGCTTCGTAGCGGTGGCGGTGGCGCTCGGTGACCACGGGGCCGTAAATGCTGTGGGCCAGGGTGCCTGGTGCCACATCAGAGCTTTGGGCGCCCAGGCGCATGGTGCCGCCCAGGTCGGAATTTTCGTCACGGGTCTTTCCACTCGGTGATGAGGGCAATGACGGGCTGGGTGCCTTCGGGCTCGAACTCGGTGCTGTTGGCGTGCGTCAAGCCGGCCACGTGGCGGGCAAACTCGATGGTGGCCACTTGCATACCCAGGCAGATGCCCAGGTAGGGCACTTTGGTTTCGCGGGCAAAGCGGGCAGCCTTGATCTTGCCTTCCACCCCACGTTTGCCAAAGCCACCGGGCACCAGCACAGCGTCAAACTGAGCCAGTTGCTCGATGGGTTCCAACTCAAGGTTTTCGGAGTCGATGTAGGTGATGTTGACCTGGGCGTGGTTCTTCATGCCGGCGTGGCGCAGCGCTTCGTTCAGCGACTTGTAGCTGTCGGACAGGTCCACATACTTGCCCACCATGGCAATGCTGACTTCGCGCTGGGGGTTCAGCACCTCGTGCACCAGGTCATCCCAGCGCTTGAGGTTGGCGGGTGGCGTGTTCAGGCGCAGCTTGTCGCAAATCAGGCCATCCAGCCCCTGTTCGTGCAGCACGCGGGGCACTTTGTAGATGGTGTCCACATCGGGCATGGAAATGACACCCCACAGCGCCACGTTGGTGAACAGGCTTATTTTTTCACGCTCGTCGTCGGGAATGGCGCGGTCGGCGCGGCACAGCAGGGCATCGGGCTGAATGCCGATTTCGCGCAGCTTTTGCACCGTGTGCTGGGTGGGCTTGGTTTTCAGCTCGCCCGCAGCGGCAATCCAGGGCACGTAGGTCAGGTGCACAAAGGCGGCCTGGTTGGGCCCCAGGCGCAGGCTCAACTGGCGCACAGCTTCCACAAACGGCAGCGATTCAATGTCACCGATGGTGCCGCCGATTTCCACAATGGCCACATCCACGGCTTCGGGTGTGCCGTAGCCAGCGCCGCGCTTGATGAAATCCTGGATTTCGTTGGTGACGTGGGGAATGACCTGCACGGTCTTGCCCAGGTAGTCGCCACGGCGCTCTTTTTCGAGCACGCTTTTGTAAATTTGGCCGGTGGTGAAGTTGTTGGCCTTCTTCATGCGCGTTTCAATGAAACGCTCGTAGTGGCCCAGGTCAAGATCGGTTTCGGCACCGTCATCGGTCACGAACACCTCTCCATGCTGGAAAGGTGACATAGTGCCCGGGTCCACGTTCAGATACGGGTCGAGCTTGATGAGGGTGACTTTGAGGCCGCGTGATTCAAGCAGTGCGGCCAGGGATGCAGAAGCGATGCCCTTGCCCAGCGAAGACACCACACCGCCGGTGACGAAGACAAATTTGGTCATGTCGCAAACGAGCGACTGCGCCGCCCGTGGAGGTGGAAATGGCGATTATAAGTGGGGGGTGAACGCCATCAGGTCATCACTGTTGGCGCATTCATGCCAGTGTGGTGTGCGATGCGTGCCACGGCCTCGGCCAAGGCCACGAGCGGGGCCAGGGCTTGCTGGGCGGGCACGTCATGGCGGCTGGCGTCGGGTTCGTGGCGCTCCAAGTACACGCGCAGGGTGGCACCCTCGGTGCCGGTGCCCGACAAGCGGAACACCACCCGCGACGAATCGGCCAGGACCACACGCACGCCCTGGCGCTGGCTGACGGAGCCGTCCACCGGGTCGGTGTAGGCAAAGTCGTCGGCCCAGGCGATGGCTTGTCCTGCCACTGTGGTGCCGCCCAGCGCAGGCAGGCTGGCGCGGAGCTCGGCCATCAGTGCGTTGGCACGCTCGGTGGCGATGCCGTCGTAATCGTGGCGGGAATACACGCAGCGGCCGTGCTCGCTCCACAGGCCGCGCACCAGTTGTTCGACCGACTGGCCCGTGACGGCCACCAGGTTGAGCCAGAACAGCACGGCCCACAGACCATCTTTTTCGCGCACATGGTCGGAACCCGTGCCGTAGCTTTCTTCTCCGCACAGGGTGATGCGGCCTGCATCGAGCAAGTTGCCAAAAAACTTCCAGCCGGTGGGCGTTTCGTAGCAGGGCAGGCTCAGCGCTTTGGCCACGCGGTCCACGGCGGTGGAGGTGGGCATGGAGCGGGCCACGCCGGCCAATCCGCCGCGGTAGCCAGGCACTTTTCGCGCATGGGCTGCCAGCACAGCCAGGCTGTCAGATGGTGAGACGATGAAGCCTCGGCCCAGAATCATGTTTCGGTCGGCGTCTCCGTCGGAGGCCGCGCCCATGTCTGGCGCTTCGACGGCCATCAGGTGGGCCACCAGGTCGTCGGCGTAGACGGGGTTGGGGTCAGGGTGCAGACCACCGAAATCTTCCAGCGGTTCAGCGTGGACCACAGTGCCCGCCGGTGCGCCCAGTTCGCCCTCAATGATGGCTCGGGCGCTTGGGCCACCCACCGCCCACATCGCGTCGTAACGCAGCCTGAAGCCACGTGCGAACAGTGCGCGGATGGCATCAAAGTCAAACAGGCTGCGCAGCACAGCAGCGTGGTCGGCCACCGAGTCGATCAACTCGATGCGGGTGTTCTCCATCTGCTGCACACCCTGCGTGCCCAGGTCGATGTCGGCCGAGTCGCTCAGTGTGTAGTTGCTCAGCACCTGCGTGCGTTCGTACACCGCTTGGGTCAGGTTCTCGGGGGCTGGCCCGCCGTTGGTGCCGTTGTACTTGATGCCAAAGTCACCGTCAGGTCCGCCCGGGTTGTGGCTGGCCGACAGAACAATGCCCCCGCTGGCGGCATGACGTCGAATGACCGCGCTGACCGCTGGGGTGGACAGGATGCCGTTTTGCCCCACCAGCACGCGGGCGTAGCCGCGTGCAGCGGCCATGCGCAGAATGGTCTGAATGGCGGTGCGGTTGTGAAAGCGGCCGTCTCCCCCCAGCACCAGCGTGAGCCCTGTGGCAGGTTGGCCCACGCCGTGCACAACGTCAAACAGCGCCTGGACGAAGTTCTCCAGGTAGCCCGGCTGCTGAAACACCGTGACCTTCTTGCGCAGGCCCGAGGTGCCTGGCTGCTGTCCGGCGAAAGGGGTGGTGGGGGTGGTGCGAATGCCCATGGAAGCTCCGTGCAGTGTTTGTCTGGGGGTGCTCTATCTTCGCTTCTTTCAAAGGCGCTGCCGCCTGCTACATTGCCGCGCATGAACGACCTTGCTGGAAAACACCTTGTGTTGGGCCTCTCGGGGGGCATTGCCTGTTACAAAGCTGCCGAGCTGTGCCGTGCCTTGGTCAAGGCCGGGGCCACGGTGCAGGTCGTCATGACCGATGCAGCGTGCCAGTTCATCACCCCGGTGACCATGCAAGCCCTGTCGGGGCGGCCCGTGTTCAGCTCGCAGTGGGATCCGCGTGATGCAGCCGGGGTGGGCAACAACATGGCCCACATCAACCTCAGCCGCGAGGCCGACGCCATCTTGGTGGCCCCGGCCAGCGCCGACTTCATGAGCAAGCTGTTGCACGGTGGGGCGGACGACCTGCTCAGCCTGATGTGCCTGGCCCGCCCGCTGGACACTGTGCCCCTCATCGTGGCCCCCGCCATGAACCGCGAAATGTGGGCCAACCCCGCCACCCAGCGCAATGTGGCGCAGTTGAAGGCCGACGGCATTCACGTGTTGGCCGTGGGCCAGGGTGACCAGGCCTGTGGCGAGGTGGGCGACGGCCGCATGCTCGAAGCCGACGAACTGCTGGCCGAGGTAGTTGCGTTTTTCCAGCCCAAGGTGCTGGCGGGTCACCATGTGCTGGTGAGCGCCGGGCCCACCTACGAGGCCATTGACCCCGTGCGCGGCATCACCAACCTGTCCAGCGGCAAGATGGGGTTTGCCATCGCCCGCGCCGCGCGCGAAGCGGGCGCCGATGTGACGCTGGTGGCCGGGCCTGTGGCACTGCCCACCCCGCATGGGGTGCGCCGTGTGGATGTAAAATCAGCAAAAAATATGCAGCTGGCGCTTGATGAGATTGCGTTGTCTGCTACTGTTTTCATATCTGCTGCGGCTGTGGCCGACTGGCGGCCTGCTGCCCCGGCCACCCACAAAATCAAGAAAGATGGCAGCGGCGACGTGCCCACGCTTGCCTTTGTGGAAAACCCAGACATCCTGGCCGGCATTGCCGCCAGCGAGCGGGCCCGGCAAGGCCTGTTGTATTGCGTGGGTTTTGCTGCGGAAAGCCACGACCTGCTCACCCACGCCCAGGCCAAGCGCGCCCGCAAGGGCGTGCCCCTGCTGGTGGGCAACATTGGCCCTGCCACCTTTGGGCACGATGACAACGCGCTGCTGCTGGTCGACGAACACGGTTCGCGCGAATTGCCCCGCGCCAGCAAACTGGTGCTGGCCAGGCAGTTGGTGGCAGAGATTGCCGCCAGGTTGACGCTCTGATCTGCCGACTGTTGCACACGCTGTTGGGCTTGATAAATCGCAACAAGGCGGTGTTCTTGTCTTTCCACCTGGTGTCTCGCGCATCAGAATATGCGCATTGCTTTGGCCGCGCGGTTTGAGGCAATGCAGTTCCATTCTTTGTGTGCTTTTCAAATCAGGAGACAGGCCATGGTGCATTCCTTCAAACGGCGATTTATCCATTCGATCGGGCTGACCGCTGCAGCTTGCTTGCTGGCTTCCACCAGCTTTCTGGCTTATGCCGAGGTACCCGCTGCCCTGCAACCCAAGGTTGACAAGTACAAGAAGCAGTTGGGCGAATGGGCCGCAAACCCAGCCATCGTGGCTGCCGTGCGTGACGCCAATGCCAAGGGCCCCAGTGGCATGAGCAACGCGAAATGGAACGACCTCGAAGACAAAGACCCGGCCGTGACCGCCACCATGAGCGGACCGGTGGCTGCCCAGATCATCAAATGGGAAGAAGACAAAAACATCAACAAGCTGTACCTGCGTGACCAGAAGGGCAACCTGATTGCGGGCAGCAGCAAGGCTCTGTTGTTCAATGCGGCTGCACGCGCTCCGGTGGCCAACGCCCTCAAAGGAGCAGGTTGGAACGATACCGATGTCAAACCCGACCCCACCACTCAAATCAAGAGCGTGCAGGTGTCTACCCCAGTGCTTGACGGTGGCAAGGTCATCGGCGTGCTCCACGCCAGTGTGACCGCCGAGTAAACCGCACTCGTTTTTATCTGTATTTCCCGCCGGTTGCGCAATGAAGTGCCCAACCGGCGGGTTTTTGCCGCTTCCTGCGGCTGTTGGTTTGCTGCTAGGGTGGTGCCATGAATGTGCTCGGACATTTGAAAATCGGTGCGCGGCTGTCTGTGGGTTTTGGCGTGCTGCTGGCGCTGCTGCTCGTGCTCACCACCGTGGCAGTCAATCGAATGGCCGTGATCGATGCCAGTCTCACACGCATCGTGAACATTGATGCCAAAAAGCTGCGTTTGGCCATAGCCATGCGTGACTTGGTGCGAGACCAGTCGGTGGCCATTCGCGATGTGGTGCTTCAAGACGATCTCTCATTCAAGAAGTCTGAACTCAAGCGCATGAAGGCAGTGGCGGCACAATTTGCCAAAACCAAAGAAGCTCTCAAGACCGAGTTTCCCGAGCCTTCCATTCTTGGCAGGCTGGATGCACTGGGCCCGCTGGAAGCAAAGGCCAAAACGGCTCTCGATGCCGTGATCGAACACGCTCTGGGTGACGAAACCGCACAGGCTGGTGAGGCTGTGCGGAGTCAGTTGCGGCCCGCACAGGCCGATTTGGTCACGCTGCTCGATGGGTTGATTGAAGACATTGAATCTGGCTCAGCCAACTCCGCGCAAGTTGCATCCGATGTTCACAGCCAGGCGGAGCGGGTGTTGTGGGGCTTGGGGCTGGTTGCGGTGGTGCTTGGGGCATTGATCAGCTTCCTGATCGTCCAAACCATCGTCCCGCCGTTGCACCAGGCAGTGCAGGCCGCAGAGCGCATTGCTGCCAGTGACCTGACTTGGCCGCACCTGCCCAACTCAGGCGATGAGGTGGGGCAGTTGATGGCAGCGCTGAAAAAAATGGGCCAGGCCTTGTCGCTTTCGATTGCGCAGGTGCGCGACACTGCGGAGGGCATCCATTCCGCGAGTTCGGAGATCGCTACCGGCACGCTCGATTTGTCGTCCCGCACAGAAGAAACGGCCAACAACCTGGTCACCACCTCCAGCAGCATGGGTGGTCTGACCGACTCCTTGCGCCAGAGCACAGCTGCTGCCGCCACGGCCAACCAGCTCGCTGTCAGCGCGGCTGATGTGGCCCGTCGTGGGGGTGCTGTGGTGGCAGAGGTGGTGCACACCATGCAAGACATTCACACCAGTTCACGCCGCATCAATGACATCATCGGCGTGATCGATGGCATCGCCTTCCAGACCAACATCCTGGCGCTGAATGCTGCCGTGGAAGCGGCTCGGGCAGGAGAGCATGGGCGAGGCTTTGCGGTGGTGGCCAGCGAAGTGCGCAACCTGGCACAGCGCAGCGCGCAGGCAGCGCGCGAAATCAAGGACTTGATCCAGGCCAGCGTCAACAACGTGGCTGCAGGCACCGAGTTGGTTGACCGAGCAGGCACCACCATGAACGACATCGTCAGCAGCGTGCAACGCGTGACAGACGTCATTGGTGAGATCACCTCGGCTGCCAGCGAGCAAAGTGCAGAAATCGAAAATGTCAACTCGGCCATAGGCACGCTGGACCAGATGACGCAGCAAAATGCGGCGCTGGTGGAGGAATCGTCGGCAGCCTCTGACAGCCTGCGCGAGCAGGCGCAGCGCCTGAAAGACATCGTGGGCGTGTTCAAAATCGACGGCACGGCTCATGCCTGAACGTGATGTATGCGCGATTGCTTATGGGCGCATAATTTCGCTTTTCCGGAGACAAGCACATGCCAACAATACCTGCCAAGCCTTTAGCCGTCGACGCTGGCCGGCGCCGTTTTCTGACCCGCGCGGGTGGTTTGGGCATCGCGGGTTTCGCCGGGTCAGCCGTGCTGGGGGCGGGTGTGTACGCGCTGCCGCAGGTGACGGCCTTTGCCGAACAGGTGCACGACTTCATCGAAGGCCCCCCCGTGGCAGACGTGCCCCCGCAGCAGCTGTCCAAACACGTGTGGATGATTTACGCGGAGGACGGTTTCCCCAACTCCGAAAACAAAGGGATGATGGCCAACATCCTGTTCGTGGTCACCCAGCAGGGTGTGGTCATGCTCGACACGGGCGCCTCGCTCCAAATCGGCCAGATGGCTCTGCGAATGATCAAAAAGGTCACGCCCAAACCGGTGGTGGCCGTGTTCAACAGCCACTACCACGGCGACCACTGGCTGGGCAACCACGCGTTCGCTGAGGCCTATGGGGCCAACCTGCCCATTCATGCGCTGGAGCACACCACCGCACAAATCAAAGGCCACGAAGGCAACCTGTGGCGCAGCCTGATGGAGCGCTGGACCAACCAGGCCACCATGGGCACCAAAGTGGTCGCGCCCAACAAGGTGGTGAACAACGGTGACGTGTTTCGGTTCGGCGACGTCACGCTCAAAATGCACTTTTACGGCCACGCGCACACCCCGTCTGATCTGTGTGTGGAAGTGGTGGAGGACAAGCTCACTGCGATTGGCGACATTGCCATGGCCAACCGCATTGCCAACATCGACGACGGCTCCTACCCCGGCACGTTCAAGTACTACGATGCCCTGGCCAAGGCTGCTGGCGACCAGCTCTGGGTGCCTGGCCATGGGGTGGCCAGCAAAGACATTCTGCAAACCTATGGCACGTTCCTCAAAGGCATTTGGGAGCCCTGTGTCCATGCCATCAAGAACGACATTCCCCTCGAAAAAGCCAAAGACCTGGTGCTGAAAGACCCCCGTGTGGCCGCGCGCGCAGCCACCATGCAGGGTTTTGCCGACAACATCGGCAAGTACACCAGCCTGGCGTTTCTGGAAGCGGAAAAAGAGGCGTTTTAACGTCGGCTGCAAGCGTGAGCTCTTGAACGCCCACCAGGGCAGGCAGCGGTTCATGGGTTTGCTGTTTGCCGGTAAGCGTTCTAAAATGAAAGCATGATTCAGTCGTTCAAATGCAGCGAAACACAGGCGCTATATGAGACGGGCAAATCAAAGCGGTTTGCAGCCATCAAGAAGCCAGCGGAACGCAAACTGCAAATGCTTGACTCGGCGACCAGCCTGGAGTTTTTGAAGTCGCCCCCAGGCAATCACTTGGAAGCGTTGGTGGGAGATTTGGCGGGCAAGCACAGCATACGTGTCAACCTGCAATGGCGCGTGTGCTTTGTTTGGACGGCGCTGGGTCCGATGGACGTTGAAATTGTTGATTACCACTGAAAGCCCCACCATGACCAAGAATGGCATGCGCCCCATTCACCCGGGCGAAATTTTGCGAGAAGAGTTTTTGGCCCCGCTGGGCATGAGTGGCAATGCGTTGTCCAAAGCCTTGCATGTGCCTGCCACTCGGATCAACGACATCTTGTTGGAACGCCGTGGGGTCACGCCCGACACGGCATTGCGGTTGGCCCGGTTCTTTGGTGGAGATGCGGCCTCTTGGCTGAACCTGCAACAAGCCTACGATTTGAAGGTGGCAGCAGCAGCCCTTTCAAGCACCATCAACACCGAAGTACAGCCACTGGCGATGGCCGCCTGAGTTCTGGGTGTGTCCCCAAGCCGGCAAGTGTTCAGCTCTTGAACGCCCACCAGGGCAGGCAGCGGTTCATGGGTTTGACGGTGCCGCCTTCGTCGTTGGCGTAGCCGGGCAGACCCAGCAGTGCCTGGGCCCAGCGCAAAGTCAGCACTGCGGGCGAATCCAGTTCTGATTTCAGGCACACCAATTGGTAGCGCTCCTGCACCAGGGGCACGTAACCCAAACCCGCACTGCGGGCCGCCGATTCACTCACCAGTCCCGCGTCGGCCTGGCCGTTGGCTACGGCCTGCGCCGCTGCCGCATGGGAGGGTTGACAGTGTTCGTAGCCCATCAGCTGGCCGGGTACCAGCCCGACGTCTGCCAGCAACTCGTCGAGCAGGACGCGCGTGCCGGTGCCCAGCGGCCTGTTCACCCACCGGGCTTTCGTGGCTGCCACCTGGGCCAGGGTGTGCAATTGCAGCGGATTGCCCGGTGCCACCACCAGCCCCATGCTGCGCAATGCAAAACCGATCAATTTGTGCCGCCCGGGCTTGAGCATGGGCTTGTATGTGCGGGCGGTGAGGGTGCGCGCACCCGGTTGTTGCCGTGTGTGAAAACCCGCCAGCTGGCACCGCCCTTCGTTGAGTGCCCGGATGGCATCCACACTGCCGGTGAACTGGATGTCCAGGTGAAGCCCTGCCTGGGCAACCGCCAGGTCTTGCAGGTGTGCCAATGCATCGTCATGGCTGGCGTGCAGGCCCAGTACCTGGGTGGTGCCATCAAACACCTGCGCCATGGCGCGTTCCAGTTCTGCGCGCAACGCTTCAATCTGTGGCCCCAGGCGTGCCTGGGCCAGCCGCTCGGCCCACAACAGCTTGTCGCCAAAGGGTGTCAGCCGGGCGGACTGGCCACGGTCCCAGACGATCAGCTCGTGGCCCACGGTCACTTCCCATTCTTTCAGCTGGCCCCAGACATGGCGGTA
>JFJP01027199.1_pt1 | contig 22311 bp, 35 predicted proteins | sample 431651 | NCBI WGS metagenome assembly JFJP01 (sample SAMN02602958, study PRJNA72255) | Microbial mat metagenome, whole genome shotgun sequencing project. | biome: fresh water; feature: sink hole; material: water; isolation source: purple microbial (photo- and chemosynthetic) mats found in...
ATTTTAATTTTTATTTTTTAGACAATATTTTCTTTCTTTTTAAAATTAATTAAATGCTCATGTTTTTTTGGAAATTTTTGCAAAGAAAAAGCTATCCTTTTTCTTAAATTTTAATTTAATTACTTAAAAAACTCTCCTCATTGCAGCTTTGATTGGTCAATTCAACTTTGGTGATATCGAATCCCAAACTGGCTGCTTTCTGAAGAATCTTTTTGTGGAGATCATCTCCCATAACTTTGGCTCTACCCAAAACATAAAGGTTTACTCTACTTCTAGATCCAACGAGAGCCCAATTATAAGCTGGATCAACATCAACGATATAATAATCAGCTCTGGCATCCAGATCTCCAACAATTTGATTCACATTAATCCATTTGGCCTTTTCTACAGGGTCGACTTCAGCATAGCTGTGTGAATGAACAATAGGTGCCCATGTGAATTTCACTCTACAAAACTCATCGAAATTTACTTTTGATGAATTAGTTGGATCGATTGTGTAGGTGGTTTGGGTGCAAATGCAGAAGAAATCAACAACTGATGCAATACTAGAGACCATGTACCAATGGCCCATATATTTTCCAACATCAAAGTTGTGAACCACTGGGAGATCAGTATCTACGGCTTTGTTTTGGGAAATAAAACATAAGACTAGGGCTAAGGAGATAATGAGTTTTGTTGCCATCAAGGTTCTTTTTTTAGTTTTTTGTAAAATTAAAATTTATTAATTAATATATCTTTTATGAGGAAACTAAATGAATTTTTTTTTTTGGTGAAAATTTTTTGTGAGATGAATATGAAATGAATAAACTATAAAATTTATTTTACTTTTTTTCTTATAAAAATAAAATAAATTTATACTCTTTTTGTTTCTAAAAAAATTTCTAATTATAATTTATTTTTAAAAAGCAGCATTGCATATTTGTTTATTTTTCTGTAATTTGCTAACATCGAACCCTAAACTCGTCGACCTTTCGAGAATCTCTTCATAAACATCATTTTTCATTATTTTTTCTCTAGAAAAAACATAAAGACTTTCTCTATTTCTTGCTCCAACAACAGCCCATTGATAATTAACATCCAAATCAAAGATAAAATAATCAGCTCTGGCTTTGACAGACCCAATAATCGTATTAACATTCGTCCATTGAGCATTATTATTTGGATCAATTTCTGCATAACTGCGGGAATGGACTAATGGAGCCCATGTGTTCGAAACTCGACAATATTCATCAAAATTAACAATAGAAGAATTAGAAGGATCCAGCACATAATTAGTTTCAGAACAAATACAATAGAAATCAAAGGGTTTAGGAATACTGGATATCAAATACCAATGACCCACATATTTTTCAACCACGAAATTTGAGACTACTGGGAGATCTTTTTGGGCTTTTGAAAGAAAAAGGAGAGTTGAAAGCAAGAAAAGAGCCAAATATGAAAGAATTCGCATTTTATGTTTTGATAATTTATGATTTATAATTATCTTATCTTTGAGTAGATCCAAAAAATGAATTAAAAAAAAATTTTAATTTTAATTTTCATGTTCATTTTTTTTTTTTTTAAATTTCATTTTTTTTTTCAAATTTAGATTTTTGACAATTTAAATTTTTTTTTTCAATTTGTTTGGAATTTTTATCAAGCTCTTATTGAAATAAAAAGATGAACGATTTTGTAGAAGCAAAAGCAGCAAAAGAAAAAATGGAACAGGAAGAAAAGGAACCATCCATATTTTCTCTCATTATGGGTGTAAGGCAAATCTTTGGGAAATTCTTCCATCCCTTTATCAAAATCTTTCTGCACATCAGTCAAAAGCTCCTCAACGCTTAATTTTTCAACATTTTCTTTTGGGACAGCAGGCAAGCATTTAATATAAACAATTCCTAATAAAAATATTATTGAATCAAACCTCATTTTTTTAATTTTAATTCACCTGATCTCACAAAAAAATGACCTGGAGGCCATAATCTGAAAGCTCCACTCATTATAACCAAACCTTGGCAAGATGAAAAGGTCCTAATTATCATTAAATAAAAGTTTTAAATAAAAACCAAATAAATGAAACATTCCACCTTTTTTAAATGGAGCAATTCGGGGTTGAACATCAGAATTTTTCCTTCTTCTTGTGCCTTCTGGGGCTATACTAACACTCTTGTTTTGTTTATTTATGTATTCAGCTGCTTTAGCTAAGCTTTCTTTGGCTTTTTCAATATCGCCTCTGTCTATAGGAATGGCGCCAAGACAATAAAGAGCCTTTCCTAATAAAGGAATTGCAAACAATTGTTTCTTTGCAACGAAATGCAATTTGAATGGAAAAGCAGCCTCTATAAATAAAAATAAACTATTTATTAAACAAATTTAAAAATTACGTAAAGCCATTGGGTCTAAATTGCTTCCATGAGTATACCTATAAATAAAAATTTTATTGAAATCCTTAAAAATTCTTTTCTTTACATAACAAGACATGGTCTCAGGTTTTTCTCTTTGAATTGGTCCTTCGAAAATTTGAATATTTTGGTGATTATGATAAAAATTTACCATGCCAAGTCCAACCAATTTTATGTTGTTTACTTCCATAAGAGTCCAAGCAAATTTATAAGTCATCCATGTATTTGGATCAACTCCCAAGAATTTGGTGAGAGCAGAACCAAATAATGGGAAATAGAGAGGTCTGAACCAATCTTCAATTATATGGAGAATGATCCATGTCACCATATGACAAGCAAACGCCAAGGTTCTTAAGAACCTTTCAAAAGTTTCAAGTGCATAAGACATTTTTTTTTTAAAAAATAAATAAAGATTAATTTAGATTTTGGAAGCAAATCAGAAAATCAATCATTTGAAAAAATAATTTGATCATTTTTTGAGTAGTATTCTTTGATTTGAGATTAAAATAGTAGCAGTTATTAAATAAAACTAGAAAAAACAAAAAAACTCAAATTTAGCACAAAAAATGTTCTTCAGAAAAGAACGAATTCCTCAAGGAGGCCTGTCAAATCTCGATTACAGGTTTTGTTTCTTTTCTAGAAATAAAGAATTTTTTTGCTTATTTCTTCAAAAAGAACTCAAGAAAATCAATCAGATTTGAAAAATACACAAAACACAATCGAAATTTTGAGTTTGCCAAGAAAGAAGAATTTTATGGAATTATTAAAGCAGAAAATAGTGAAAACAGTTCCAGCTCCTTTGACAGAAACAAAGAAATTTTACGAGGAGACTGGGAAAAAATTACAAGAAAAAACAGAAGTCAGTCATAAAAGATCTTCTCAATTAGAAGAGAAAGAAAAAAGGAAGAGGGTCTTCACCGGAGATTCCAATGTGATCTTTAATGAAAAAATTTATGAGACTTACAAAAATCTAGCAGATTTCGAACATATAAAAAAATGTAAAATTTTTTGACAAAAATCAAAAAAATTTAAATTTTTGAAAGTATTGCCTGGTTTGGCTTTTGAGAAACATGAAATGTATACAAAAGGAATCCAAGAAACTCAATTAATTGGCATGGAAAATAAAGAGAGTTTAGAAGGGAAAGTGAATTTGGAAAAAGTAAAAGAAATAAGAAGGGCTATTAGAAGAAGATATGCAAATAGAAAGAACTTTCAAAAAATTTTCAGCGCTTGGGATGAAGATTCCCAAGGGATTTTATCAATAAAGAATGTGTATAATATGGTCAAAAAATTGGGGTTGAATATCAATGTGTATGAAGCACAAGTTCTTGTGGCTAGTGCAGATAGAAATGGGAATGGATGTTTGAGTTTGGATGAATTTTTGGATCTTATTTTCAATGATAATAATATTTTGAATCTCGATTTAAAGAAAATTCCATGTAAATTAAATGTTTTATTTTCGTTTATTTTAATCACTTTTCATTATTTTTCTTAAATTTTATTAATTTTTGTTTTAAGTGAGAGCAGATGAAGAATTTAAACAAGAAAAATCTGATGAGATCATCAAAGTTTTATCACAAGATGCAAAGGAATCTAGAATGAAAAAGCATCAAAATCAGATATATTTGATTCTGCAGAATCAAATTAACCCAATTTCAAATTATTGTCTTGATTTGGATGAAAAAAAAGAGGGGTTTCTCACAAAGGAGAAGTTTCAGAAGATGTTGGAAAAAACCAAGTTTTCTGAAAATATTCTTTCGAATGAAGATAGAGAATACTTATTCTCGTTATTCAAAGATGGAAAAAACAATTTTGATTATAAAAATTTCGTTGCACAAATAAAGAATTTCTCCTTTAATATTGATGAAGTTTATGTAATTTTTAATTTTTATAAAGTTTTTATTTAGTTTTTTCTTAATTATAATAAAGTAATAATTTTTATATATTAAACAAATTTAAAAAAAGCATATTTTATTAGAATGAAACAGAAAAAGGCCAAGCGACCCGACCGGATAAAAGCACTTTAAGAAAACATTTCTGTGAATATGAGAACAAATTCCTTGAAACCGATCCCTATTTGAGAATATTTGATATCAAAAACTTGCCAATCAATCAATTGGAAAACGTTCGTCTTCGATTTAAGAAAGTTTTCCGAATTGTCAACAATTTTTTCTCAAAAAAAGAGGATATGGATGATTTTCTAAAAAAACAATTAAATTTAGATCATGATGAATTCAATCAAATTCAACTATCCCAGAAGAATCTCAGCAAGGTTTTTCAAGCATTATTTACAAATTTCGAAGAAAAAGTCAATAAAAAAGATTTGGAGTGTTTTTTGAGTGTTTTGGATTATAATCAATATGGTTTCACGAAAGCCAATGCAGTTTCTTCATTGATTTATTTGTAATTCTTACAACTAATTTAAAATAATTGATTTTTGATTTGAAAAAAAGTGAAGAAGATGACAAATTCTACATGAGAGCAACTAATAAAACAAAAGGTCCTGAACCCACTGAATTTAAAACAAAAATTGGTAATTTTGTCGAAGAAACTCAAAGCAATGAGAAAAATCCCAAAGCATTATTAAGATCTCAATCAGCTTTCCCATATTCCAAGAAACCCATAAACCAAATTCTTGAGAAAATAGACTCTCATGTCTTTATGGGAAGAGTTCGAGCTTATGATGCTTTCAAATTTTTCGATAAAGATAAAGATGGTAAACTTTTTTTTTTCTTTAAATTTTTGATATATTCATGAATTTCTCTTGGAAAATAGGCTATATTACAAAGGAAGATTTGCACAAAAGATTTCAAGAGTTGAATATTTTAAATAGAAATGAATTCGATACTTTTATGGAATATATTGATCCCACGAATAAAGGCTTTTTAAACTTCTCAGAATTCTCCCATAAAGTCAAACCTAATATGGGAAAAACTGATGATATGGGGAATTTTCTCAATCCTCCATATGTTATTCCGTCTATTGCCTTATCGGCCTGAATCGCGTAAAAGAAAGCTTTTTATTTCTGAATAATTTATTTGTAAATAATAATAAAAATAAAAGAAATGTTGACTAGAAATACGAGAATTGGGTATACTCCAGTATGGAAAAATACATTTGTTCATTTCCAGGCTTCAAAGGATTCTGCTATGCATGTTACAGAACAAATATCCTTTTTATTTTTAATTTTTTTTTTGTGTATGAATTTTTTGTTATTGAGATTATTTATATACTCCTTAACTTTCTTACGAAAGATTTCAATTAGATAAAACAAAATTTTTAAAAGATGAGCATTCGAAAAAAAACACTTATGAGAATGCTAAACTTGAGAAAATTAAAAACTACCATGATCAAATTTTTACAAAAATTAATAAAGATATGGAGAAAAATGATGAGAATGAAAAATCCAAATTAAAAAAGAAGGGGGAAACACAATGGACATATGAACACGTAAATAAATAAAGAAATTCATTAAATTTAAATTAATTTTTAATTTAGAGATGTCGTCTTAGAAATGAATTATTATTTTAATTTTTTAAAAAAGTCTTTAAAAAAAAAAAAAACTCAAGAATTTTTAATTAATTTACAGTTAAATTTTTTTGTTTCATTAATGGAGAAAAATTTCTTTAAAATAAAATTAAGATAATTGTTTTTTTTTCTTTATTTTAAAATGACTCGATTTGACCTTCTGCACTACGAATTTTTTCTAAACCTGAAAAAAATTGTATGATTCTTTTGTAGAATCTAATGTTATCTTTGAAAATAAAACCAGTTTGTTCAGTATCTTTCAAGAAAGTTTCATAATTCACGAGCTAAAAAAGTATTTAAATATCAAAAAAATTTAAAAAATAAAACACCTTCTCTGATAATAACCCTTTTTCTAATGCTAAATCTGAACATTTAAAAAATATCGAAAATATAAGAGATTGAATTTTTTCAAGACATATTTTCTATAAAATTAAGCAAAAATTTTAACAATATTTAAAAATTTTACCTTTAAAGCATCATTCTTCATATAATGAGTTATTTCAGAATTAAAAGTCGATAAAGATTTTTCGAGATTTTCAACTGATTTATTTTTACTCGAAATCGAAAAATCTATTATTTTCAAAAGTTTTTCAAAGACTGTGGTTTGCATTTTTATCTGTATAGGTTCATTTATTCGCATATTTCTCACAAGGCCTTTGAAAATATCTGCCAATTCTCTCGCATTTTCTTTCTTATAAGCTTCATCTTTGCAGTCCAAAATATTCAAAATTGCCCCAGTTATATAATTATTTATAAGGATCTACAATATTTTATCAAAAATAAATAAATTCACACGAGTATATAAAATGACTTGATTGCATTCTAGATAATTTTCAGATTTATAAAAATTATTAACAGCATCTTTCCACTCGAAATTTGAAGAGGAATAAAGAGCCTAATATAATAAATGATATTAAAAATAATAAGTTCTTTTACATTGGCCTCGAAAAAATATTTCTCCAAAACTGAAAATTTCATCAATTTTTTTTTTTTCTCTTTGAAATTAAAAAGATCATCCTTTATTTTTTTTTTCAAATAATTTAATTGTTTTCTTTATAATTTTACTTTTTCTAGATGATTTCTATGAATTAAACTTTGTATCCATTTGTTTTTATTCGGAAAGGAAAGGAAATTTTCTGGCACATGAACAAGCAAAACAACAGCCAAATCCCATAACCCCAAGATTTCTAACTGCGAAACGAAATTTCTAGTCAATCTTAAATAAAACATTTTGAAATCTTTTTTCTTCTCAATGAAGGATTCAAATAAATTGTCTTGCTGGAAATCTGATATTAAAAACTGGATGAAAACCCACAAAATCTTTCTATCAAGAGGGTTTTTCCCAAGTGAACATGGATGAATACATTGATTTGGATCGCTTAAAATATCAAATAAATCCATTCTTTTTATCTCTTGATTTTTGCATATATTCATATTTTTCTTTATATAATATGAGAAAAGAATGACAGAAAAATCGAAATCTAAGTGATTTTTGTTAAGAAAAATGAATTAAAAATGAAGGATTTTACAGGATATGTTATTGATTGAAACACTGTAAACTTGTTCTCTTTTTAAAAATTCTTGAAAAATTTCAGAAATACTTTCTTCTCTCAAAGGAGAGTACCAAAAATAAACTCCAAGCCATCTTATCAATTCCAGTTCTTTATTTGCGAAAATTAAAATTAATCAATAAAAGAATAATAATTTAGATTCAACCATCAAAACCACTGATATCTCCAGATGAAATTTTATAAATATCGTTAAGCTGCATTAAAAAGATTAATAAATAAACTGAATATATATGGTATTTAACAATAAAATCTTCCAATGATTGATATTGTTTCGCCAAAGAAACACCCATGCTTATTGTTTTTCTAGAACTTTTATTTGATAAGGCAGACTAATTTATTCAAAAATTAAAAAAAAAATTTGATATTTTTTGTTTACCAAACCCAAAGATAATTTAGGATATCCTGCTGTTCGAACGAATTCAGCTGCTTCATAAATTTGATTCCCACTTAAATAAATCTTCACAATCTCTTGAAAATAACGAATTCTTTCCTTTTCATTGCCAATTTCATTGTTTCTCTGACGAAAAATGTTGAGTTCTGTTAAAACACTCTAAATATCAAATAAAAAATAAAAAAAATAATTTCAAATTTTAATAAAATAGAACGTTGGCTGCTTTTCCTTCTAGCCATTTATTCAATAAAATTTTCCTTTGATATTCTTCATTTGCATTATTTTGAGAGTATTTATCAAAAGTATCATAAAGAGTATTAAAATGTTTCTCATCACATGAATCATTTCTCAAAAATTTGAAAAATCTATTAATATCAATCTTCGGATTACCAAACAAAATATTCATTAATCCCAAATTGAAAATCTCATCTTGGTAAAATTTCTCATGGAACAAATGATCCTTTTGCAAATTGAGCACCTTTGAATATTTAAACATGTATAAGAAAATCCTTTTCATGAATTGTTGTTTCTCAGGCCAAGAATATTTGTTCACATTTGCACTATTTTCATTATTCTCACTAAAAGACAGATTCTCGATATTTTTTTCCACCGACTCCAAGTCGTATTTTTCTGAAAGAGCCTTGAAAAGAATTGAGAAACTTTTATTATAATCTTTCACAATATTTTGATATTCCTCGAAATTTCCTTCAGTATTCTTGTAAAACTCCTCATAAATAATCACTTTATTGATATTTATTTGGTAAGATCCACATTTATTGATGCCAAGTGAAGCAAAACCATCCCTGCACCATGCAACTCTAAATGAATAATTTTGATAATATCCTTTGTTCTTATTATCTAAATTTCCTCTCACTTTTTCCTCCATAAAGCTTAATTGTTGTATGATTTTCTTATTTTCTTCATTGTATTGATTTATTTTAAAATTGAACGTTCCTTCTTCATTGATTTCTTCTCTCAATGTTTCAATGTCTTCTGGATAATCATTGTAATTCTTAAATGAAGTAAATTCAAGAGTCTGATCTTTTTCTTCTTGTATTTTCTTAAGGTCTGTTCGGGACATTGGCTTCATAGAATCAGATCCTATGATTTGAAAATCTGAATGCGAAGATTTAAACCGTTTTTCATTGATAAAATCTTCGTTTGATTGGCTGTTTAGATCTTCGTTCTCGTTAAATGTCATTTTATAATATTCTTCTTCATTTTCATTTTCGGAAAAATGATGAATCTTCTGTTTTTCATCAATAATTTCTTCTTCAGAAAATTGGTTTTCATCTTCGATTTCTTCTTGAATCGCATCTTAAATTTAATTAGTTTTATTTCAAAACACTTAATTTTTTTTTTTTTAAAAGACTAAAATCAGAAAACTGCTTCGGACGATATTCGATTGGCATTGTTGCATTTGGGGGAGAAACCATTTTAATTGATGTATTTAGCTCTAAATTATTTGGAGAGGATTTCATTGCTTTCGATTGAATGGACTCATTTTCACTTTGCTCATCCCCTGCATTGCTGTCTTCCTCTTCGATGACTCCTCCATATTTTGTGAAATGCTTCACTCTTAATTTCCATTCTCCTGTTTCTGGCTTATATTTCATGATTTCACACTATTAATTGTAAAATTAATAAAAATTTAAAGAAATTTGAAAAGTTTACATCTTTTTTATGTGCCATTTCTTTTAATAATTTCAAAATTTTTCCATGATCTACTTCATTTGATTGACGATTCTTCCAAAGAACACATTTATTGAAGGTGAGAATTGCGGGTTTATTTAATTTTTCACCCAAATTTGGTTTTTTCTTTTTAATGTTGTTAAAAATTTGATCAGGGTAGACTTCAATCTAAAAAAAATTTTTAATTTTTTTTTAAAAAAGTATAAGATTTTTACATAATTTTCATTTATATCAATAATTTCGTCAAGATTTTGAAAAGTTACATCAGTTGAATTTTCGAATTCAATCATCCCAAATGCATTAAAAATGCAAAAGTTTTCAATCTTTTGCAAGTTTTCTTGATTTTGTTTGAGCAGATCTGTGAATTTTGGGATAGTAAAATAATCTTCTTTGGTTAAAACTGGTAAATAATCCTGATTTATAATCTTTAGACTCTCTTGATTTAGTTTTATCAAATCTTTGTTTTTATCTTTGTAATAGAATTCCAAACCTATTTTATCCAATGATAGCTAAAAATATATTTATGTTTTCAATAAATATAGAAAAACAAAGAAAAACCAATATTGTGTCATTATTATTCAATCCAATTTCTTCTACCGTTTTTTCTTCAGAAATAATTTCAGAATTTATTTGAAAATAGGAGTGTTTGATAAATTCTTCACAAAGCTGTTCATTAAATTTGCACTTAATATATTTTTAATTAAATTATTTATATTTTCCTAGATTTACTCTTTTTCTGAAAATGAAATCTTTCAAACCCTTTAAAGCTGTTTGTTTCTGCAATTTCAATGAGAAATTTTTTAATATCTCTTCGAAATCTACCTTCACATTGACCAAAATCGAGTTTGAAAACACATGATCTATAAAAATATGAATGAAGAAAATAGTTTCTAGTTTACATGGTAAAAAGGGGAGAGCGTTGTTTTGATCTCTTATCTGGTTGTTTATTTGAAAAGTGTTTCCTGGGGAAACTGATCTCCCTTTTCTTTGAAACTTCTCCTTTTCTAAGCTTTCTAAAAACCTTTTTGGGCGATGCTGCAAGCTTAAATCAAAATCTTCATCATCCACTGAATTTTCTTTTTTTCTATTATTGATCATTAGTCTTGATCGAAGGTTTTCATCTCTATTTTTGTACATCTTTCTCTCTTTAAAATAATGCCCAGAAATATTCTCAGGAACATCTTTCAATAATGAGAAATCTCCATAATGATTATATTCATTGTCATATGACATGTGTTTTAATCCCCATGGACTGCTGAAGAATGTCTTTGAATCAGCAATTTGAGGTTCTTTCGGTTTTATGTCTTTATATGGACTAATATTTGCAATTTTTTTGGATTTTGCGAAGAGAAAGCTTTTATCTGAGTTTTCATAGCTATTTTCATTTGAGAAATTCATTGAATTTGATGCAGTGTAAATTGGAGGTTGCTCATAAGGATAAGGTGCTGGATATGGGCTTTGATAAAAATAAGGTTGATTGATTTGAGAATAGGGCAGATTATTATTCGTTAAATTCTGGGAACTCTGCATTGGATATTGGCTGTAGGGGTATAAATTTTGTTGCATTTGTGATGATGTTGGAAGATAATTTATCGGCTATTGATAAATTAAATTAAAAAAAAAAAAATTAAAATTTAATTATATTTAAAAAAAAACTTGTTGTGGCTGGTAGACATTTGGATTTGGTTGATTGTTAGAGTTCTGGTTAATGTATGTAGGGGGATAGGAGTTTGAATTATAAGAAAGAGAGTTATTGTTGGACATTGGTTGATTTGGAGGCTTAAAAAGGTTCATGCTGCTGTTATTTAAATTTTGGGCAGGAGGGTTGTTGAAAAAACTGGCTTGAGGAGGGTTATTTTGGAAAAGATTTTGGGAAATGTTTGCATTCATATTTGGGTTATTATTTTGAAAGAGGTTCGTTGAATTAGTTGGAGGATTAAACATATTCTATTATATTTTATTTTTTTACAATTTAAGAAAAATTAATTTACGTTTTGTGATGTAGACTGCTGATTAAAAACATTGGCATTATTAGATAACGTTGGCTTTTGAAAAAAATTATTCGATTGGCTATTGGAATTGTTGCCTAGAAACCCGAGAGTGTTTGTGGAAGGGTTGTTTTGATTTGTTTGAAGGTTTTGATTTGCTTAAAAAATAAAAAAATATTGATTATATAGGTTTTGTTTTACCAGTGCTAAATGGCTGATTCAGAAAGGAACTATTTGAGTTCGATGTGAAAATATTCGGATTTATTCCACCAGCAGCACTTTGGTTATTTATTTGATATTTAACATCATCTCTAATGATGTTTTCATTGAAGGATTTTTCCATTACATTTCTCTTAATAAGTCCTTTGATTTCATCTGGAACATTCATGTTTCTTATCAGGCTATAATCTTCTAATCTTACCATTTCTAATGACTTAAATTAAATGAAATTAAATTTCATTGCTTATATTTTTAATAAAAAAAATACCTTTTCCTTATGTCTATTTTGAGCTAAAATTGTCCCATGATAAAGATTTTTTTCAGTTTCAGTTGATCGATAATATTTTTGGTTCTGCTTATTTAGTTTCTCTTCTACAGAGCCAAAAGCATTAGTATTGACCCCCATAGAACTTATAGGGTTCCCCATCGAGCCCATAGGATTTCCCATTCCTAGAAATTAATAAGAAAAAATCAAAAATTCAAAAAATTTATGAGTTTAAAAACCTGGAAATATGTCATTTGGTTTATTTTGAGGATTGAACATCAAATTATTGGAGTTCAAATTATTTGAGTTCATGCTGGTTGAAGCCATGTTGTTTGTGGTGAGACCTTGAGTTTGCTGGGATTGAAATAGATTCTTTGAATTCAGGTTTGATGAAAACATGTTGGTGGGAGTGGTTGATGGTGTGGCAAATATGTTGGTATTTGCTCCTGATCGCAAAGTCATTCCGGAAAATGAATTATTTGTGTTGGGGTTTGGGGCGTAATTTTGAGGAGTTATTAAATTTCTAGAAGGATTATTCATCGTCTGAGAACTGAATAAATCTACGAAAAAAATGAATGAGAAAAATATAAAATGTAATATTGCACTCATAGAAGGCGTTGTTGGCTGATTTTGAAACAAATTTGTGTTTGAATTCGTTGAATGAAACATTAAAATTAATTGCCCAAAACTTGAAGTAAATTTTCGCTCGAAATTTTCCCAATTTTTTTTAATTTTGAATTTCTGCTGAAAATTAGATCTTTAACAACAAAAAAATAAAAATTCGAAAAACTCTGATTAAAAAAATTGGAAGAAAATAAAAAATCTTTTTGAAATTCATTAAAATTATTTTTAGATGTCATATTACCGTAATCTAATTTTTTTTTTTTTAAATTTTATGAAAATAATCCTGTTCCACTCCTATTTCTCTCATATGGATATTTCGCCAAATCTTCTACTTCTTTTTCATAAATGCTTTTAACCTTGCCTATTTTTGCTTTTGAGCTTTCACTTGAATTCTTCCTATCTTTTTTCTTCGCTTTCCTATTGATTTCTTCCTCTTCATCAAAACTCTTAATATCTATTTTATTAATTAAAATATATTAATTTTCTGAATATTTCCGATAAAAAAAAACTTAGAATAGCATCTTTTTTGCTTGTCGGCTTCCAAGACAAAGGAGTTTGAGTATTCGTCATTTTTTTATTGCAAAATTTAATAGTTTTCTGCAAATTATTGATTTTAATCTCATCATCAATCAAATCTAATTCAATGGGATTATGAGCATACAAGCATGGTTCCTTTGGATCCTTCAATTTTTCGCATTTTCCAGTTGCGATCAAAACTTCACACATCAGAGTTTTTTTAACTTTCATTTTTTTCTTATAACCAACATTCTCTTGTTGTTCATTTTCTTCTTTTTTTTCTTCGATATAAGTCGATTGCCCTCCTTCTAATCTATCAATTTTCTTTTTCAATAATGTTATGTCTTTCTGTTTATCAAAAAATTTCTTCTCTATTTTCAAATAAGTCAATTCAATTTGATGGTTAATAAACTCATTCACATTTAATTGTTTTTCTCCTGTAATGCCAGTTTTAGAAGCGAAAAGCGTCATTTTTTGAAGATAATTATTTTCGTTTTCAAATTCAGATTGTTCAGTTGGATTCAAATTTTGAGATTTACTCAAATATTGCTCTTTATACAAGGTTTCTTGATTGATTTGTCCTTCGAAATTTAAATCAATTTTCGCTCTCCATTCATCCTCTTTATTCTTCTGTTTGACTTCATCATTTGCTAATTCATTTTTCACAATTTCCACGGCCTTCATAATGACTGCAAAAGCTTCTGCATATCTCTCTTTCGTATATAGAATATTGGCTCTTTGCAAAAAACCAAGCTTTTTGTTCAAATTTTCTTCATCAACCTTTCTAACGATTTGTTTTTGCTTAAAAGTCTTATTATTAGTCATTTCTTTTCTCTTTAATTTGGCTTTTATCAAATAATCTTCTAATTTCTTATTAATAGTTTTCCTCATTTCGCACGTTGCACATAATCCTTTTTTAACATAGCCTCCTTTTTGACCTTTACTTCCTAATTGTTCTCCACACCCAATGCAATCAACAAAGGGGCGACCTCCAGGAATCCAAGCTGGAACAACAACGTCTGCTGAAGATAAATGCTTATCCAGCAATTTCAAATTGTTCTTTAACATTTGTTTTCTAACTTTTAACTCTTTCCTATCAAAAATTTAATTTTTAAACAAAATTCAAAAAAATTGAAATTGAAAATTAATTCAAGAAATTTTAATGAGTTAAATTTTGATGAAAAACCAAAATTATCTATTTTTTCAAAAAAATACTTAAATTTAAGCTCGAAAACATGATGTGCGAAAGGACATTTGGCTCCAAAAGGAAGAATGCTTTTATTATCATTATTGGGCCATCTTGGCCTGATGTCATCCGGACATTGATCTCTTAAAGGACACATATGCGATTTCACTTGTTCTCTCCTCGAAGAATAAGAAAGGTTCTTGTCTATCTGTTTATGTTCTGATAAGAATGGGTTTTTAGAATTCAGAAAATGATCTGAATGTGGATGTTCTGAATTTAGCATCATTGTAATTTCTTTTTTCATTTTTAGGACGTCTGTCTCAAATTCTTCCAAAAAAGTGATCAATTTAAACACGTCAAACAAAAAATTAATGTTTTTTTTGTTATCCATATCCTCATTCAAATTTAATTTTCTTTTGTCGATTCCCAAATTCTCGTATGTGAACATCGAATCTTTTCTAAAATAAAAATTTATATAAATGAAAAACTTTGAATAAGATCAACTGTAATTCTTTGTAATTAGGATTAAAATGTTTTTTGATTTTATCAATATCAAACACTTCAGCCAATTTCTTATAAGCTTTTACGTTTTCTCCTCTTCTCCACCAATTCACACATCTCTTAAAAATACCATATTTATATAATCCTGGAAATCGTCTCGTGAAATTTTCTCCCATAGCTTTAACCCATTCCTACATTAAGATTAATTTTTTTAATCAAATCCAATTTAAATTAAAATATTACTTCAAAACTCTTGGGTTTACTGAGTTTGGACCCCACCCATGAATTATATTGTGGTACTGATTCCATAAAAGCTTTATATTTGTCAGGCAGACGAGACAGAATGGCAGGAGTAAATGTGCAGTTCTTTGCATCGTTATAAGTTGTCATAACGTTTAATCGATCCTCATAATAGGTTTTTAGCTCCCAAACCTTGTCTTTTCCTTTGCATTCTTGCAATATTTTAGAGTCTTTGGTGGTTCTGCACAAACTATTTACAATTTTATTCAAACTTTGAAACTTGCAATCTATAGGACAATCCATTTCAAAATGCAAATGACATCTGACATTTGAAGGAGGAGCCCAAAATGGCAGTTTCTTTTTATCTGGTCGCTCAAATTCATTTTTTTTTTTAACAAAAGATTTCACAGTTTGAAAGAAATATCTCTTGAATGATATTGGGAAAGATTTTTCTAATTAAAGCATAAAAATACAAAAAAATATCTATATATTTACTTTTAAGACGTTTAGATTCACCATAATTTACATGAGGGAACATTTTTTTGACAATTAGCTTATGAAGAAATTTTAATTCGATAAATTTTTCTGATAAATAAGCATTGAGGGTTGGTATTTTCTCTTCAAATCTTCTTTTTCTAAGATTTATAAAAGTTTTTGCAATATTTTCCATGAATCTTTTGACTTTAATTTCAGATTGTTTCTCATTATTTTCCTTTTTATTATCTTCTAAAAGGCTTTTGTTCTTTTTATTATAATATTCTTCAATATCATTAATAAAATGCTCAATAATTTCATTTTCTCTTTCTTTTTTCTTCATATATTCTTTTTCTTTTTCTTCAACTGAATATCCTTTTATCCTAACTTCTTCATCAGAGTCATAAAGATCGTATTCTAAAGGATATTTGCTCACTTTATTTTCTTTGAATTCATGAAGAATCATTTTTAGCAGAATTTTATCCTTTGGAAACATTTTTCTTAAATGTAAAAGAGCTTTTCCGAGTTTTAAACGATCTTTGGGCAAGGATAATTTACCATAAAAATTTTCTATTTCTTCTGGCGTTTTTGCGATTTTTCTCTTTTTTTCTAGTTTTTCTTGCTCGAATTTTCTTTCTTCTTTTTCTCTTTCTTGTTTCTTTTATCAATTTTATCAAACAATTAAAAAAACAATTAATTTTTTTTTAAAAAAATAGTTAAAAACCATCAAAGTTGTGCAAAATTCCTTTTGTTTAAAGTATTCATCAATTAAAAAAATAATGTTTTCATCGCATTCAAAATCAATCTTTTTCAGTTTTTTAGTATCTTGAGCTTTCTGGCTATAGTTGCTAATAAAGTTTTCTCGCTGTGATTTATTTGGATTGTTTCGTTCAACCACCAATTCCTGTTTCCAAAATTTGAACAATCTGGCCTGTTTTGTCATAACAACCTTCCCATTTTTATCTTTGCAATCATCAACTTCAAGCCCGAATCTATTGTAGAACATTTTACAAAGAACATTTATTTTCTGTGAATAAAATTTCTCCAAAACCCTAATAACTTCTCTTGCATTTCCAAACAATTTTTCATCATTTTTTAAATCACTTCCTGAAAGATTTTTCCAAAATTCAAACATGATATTCGCACGTTTATAATCCTTATGATCAGGATGTGATTTTTTGTAAAGACTTTCAAGTTTTTCACAAAATTCAATGCTCTTCTCTAAATAGCTTTGCTCTAAAAGAATTCTCACCTCATTAGAATTCGAATAAATAAGTTTTTTCTTCATTTTTATCTCTGGAAGTAAATTTGTCCAAAATTTATATAAAATAACATCATTTATTTCATTTTCATTCGATTTGTTTTCGTTTGAATAAAGTTCAAGCAAACGATCGAAAATTGAGGTTTTTTTGGTCGAAGTTTGAGTGTCAGTTTTCTGGAAAAGTCGATCTTGGCATTTTTTTGTCAATTTTTTGGGTTTTTTGGGTTTTTCTTTAATTTTTAATTCAGCTTTTCTATCCTCGATAAAATTGCTGATATTAAGCTCAGTTGTAGCGTCTTTGGCATGGAGTTTTAAGGTGTAAGACACATCGTCAGGATTTGAACTTAAAATAGCTTTAAGTTTGATATCCTTATGTTCTGCTGTTTTCCTCTTTTATATAAAAAAAAAAAATTTGAATTTTGAAATGAAAATTTTATAAAAATATTTTTTCAAAATAAAAATAAAAATGAAAGACAAAAATAAAATTATACAATTAATCAAAATTAAAAACCAATTTGAAAGTGCCTTCTCCACCAAGAAGTCTTTTCTGAGTCTCATATGAAATTTTTTTATTTGAGTTAGATCTAAGTGATCGAAATGTGGACATCATTTTTTCGTCTTCTTTTTTTTGCTAATACAAAAAAGTAAACAAAAGATAATCGCACTGAATTTACGTGAAGAGATTTGAGACTTTTCCAGTAATCAAATAAAATTTTTGGGTCATTGCAGTTTATTGGATTTCTTTTTCGATACTCTTGCTTTTAAAAAAAAAAATTCTTAAAAATGCAAAAAAATGATTTTACTTTCAGAAAATCAAAATATTCTCGACCCAAATCTTTAAAGTCTTGATATGGTTTTAATGATTCATCATCATTGTTATCAGCACATTCAATACTTTCATATACTGTTCTCTCATCTAAACGAAATTTTTTGGGAGAAGGATTGGTTGTTGTTGGCATATTAGGAAAGCTAAAAAAAATTGAATAAAAGGAAGATAACTTATAAGAACTAACCTTTGTATAATGTCTTCATTGGCAAAATAATAAAGCTTGTCAGAAACCAGATAACTCATCAAAGTAAATCACTAAAAATTTCTGTTTATTGAAAGAATTATAAATAAAACGAAAAATGTTAAAATATGAATTTTCTTAAAAATAACGAATTTTTAATTTTTATAACTTTTTTGTTTGTTCGTTCTTTTTCAAAATAAAAAAAAAAAAATATTGAAAGAAAGAAAAAAAACTTGTTTTTATTTAAAAATTTTAAACTTTTAATTGAATTTTATATAAATTATTGTTTTTTTTAACTATTTGCAAATTCGGATTTGAATTTGCTGAATTGGTTTCGGGTTGTGGACAAACCGAATTTGGGATGGTGAGTTGTTTCCTGCTATGAGCTATGCGAATTATAAAAAGATATGGTTATGGGGCAAATGAAAAAAAAAAATTATAAAAAAAAATTTAAAAAAAAAAACTATTTGCAAAAAATTTATTTTTTTACAAAAATTATTAAATAAATTTTCCTATGAATTTATATTATTAAATTTAATTGTGAAAAATGTATAGCGAACATCCCCTAACAATCGAAAAGAAGACATTGCTTTCGAGCACCCCTTTGCGTTATCGTAAAAATAACGGTCATGAGTCAGAAATGACTTCTAAATTGGAAGCAGAACTAGCCCATTTAAAAATGTTCATAAACAAATTGTTTTATGATTTGAAAAATGCCGATTACAAATTGATGGTGAAATTCCAACATACTTTAAATCTTAAAGATTATAATAAACTCAATTTAAAAAAGCTTGAATTTCCAAAGCTTAACACAATAAATATTGCGGAATTGACTCAATTAAAGAATCAAATAAATGATTTACCAGAAAATGAAAAAAAAACAACAAAAAAAATGTTCGATGAGAAAAGTGTTGAAAGTGAAATAAAAACTCAAAGAAAAATGCAAGATGAGAAAAGCATTCAATGTCAAATTAATTTAAATTTATTCAGTAATGAAGAAAAAACAAATAATCAAAGAAATGTGCTCAAAAACCAAAAGAATGAAGCCAATCTATTTGAGAATATCAAAGAAAAAGAAAAAGAATTAGAAGGTTTGATGGCGAAAAGCAAAGAATTCCAAAATAACATGCAAGAAATAGAAGGGAAATTGAAAGGATTATTAAAAAATGAGAAAGAAAATAAAGGCGAAATATTATCAGACCATAAAGAAGATCTCAAAAACCAAATAAAAATTATAGAAAACGAAAATCATTCAATCAAAAATCAAATGAGATTTTATTTGGAAAAAATCAAACAAAATGAAGAAAATCTCACACAAAGTTCTGAAAAATTCAAAAATGAAAATAAAGTTTTGCTAATTGTTATCGAAAAACAAAAAAATGAAATAAATGAGACAAGAAAAAAAATTGAAAATCTCGAAAATTATATAAATGTTTTAAAAGAAGAAAATCATTTTATTTCTGGTAAAAAATCCAGAGAACTGAAAAATGGTGAATTCTTAATAGAATCTGAGATCGAAAATAAAAATAATGATGAAGAAGTAGAAATTAAAATTAATATTAATGAATCTCAATCATTTTTTATTTTGGAATTAGAAAAGAAACTTGATGATTTAAAAAAAGTAAATGATTTTTTATTTCTTGAAAAAAAATTAAAAGAAAATCATGAAAATGACCAGAAGAAAGACTTATTGCAAACAATTGAATTGGAAAATCTTTTAAGTCACTTGAAAAATGAGAATTTTCAAATTAAAAGGGAAATTCAAACAAAAGAAGAAAATCTAAACAAAGAGAAGTTAGAATTTGAAAGAGAAAATGCTAAACTGCTCAAAGAAAATGAAATTGATAAAAATCAGATCCTAATATTAAAAAATCAAATAAATGAATCTAATAAAAATATTAATCAGGATTTCAGAACAAAAATAGAACAATTGGAAAATCAATTATTCATTGAGGATACGAAGGTGCGAGATAATTTAAACAAAGAAGAGACTTTACAAAATTTATTGAAAGAGAAAGAAAATGAAAATAATAATTTATTCCATTTAAAGAATCTGAATGATTTATTGATGATTGAAAAAGAAGAAGAATTTAAAGACAAATTGGAGTTCTTTGAAAAACTAATCAATGAATTAAAAAAAAAGAATTTTTCTTTAAAGACAAATTTGGACTTATATAAAGGGAAATTGGAAGAAAATAATTTATCAAAAGATGAAGAAGAAAAACATCAAAAATTATTGAAAGAGATGGAAGAAAATAATAAAAGTTTAATCCTTCGATTTGAAAATGAAATAAATGAGTTAAAGGAATTGAATAATTCATTGATGAACAAAAAAAATGAAAAAGAAGAGGAATTTAAAGAAAGATTGATGTTATTAGAGACTCAAATAAATGAATTGCAAAATGAAAATTTGTCTTTACTAACAAATGCAGACTTATACAAAAGAAAATTTGATGAAATTAATTTGATAAACAAAAAGACACAATTTGAAAATCAAGACATTAATAATAATGAAAATAATCAAAAAAAAATTGAGGAATTAGAAACTGAAACAAATCTATTAAAAAATGAAAACAAATTATTATTTGTTGAGAATTATAATTCAATAAATAAACAAGAGATTATAAAGAAAGAAACAGAAATTTTTCAAGAAAAATTTGAAGAAAATGAAAGTGTAAGAAAAGAATTAATTGAGCTTCAAAGAAAAACCTTTGGAATAGAAAGTTCAAATGAAGAAATTTTAAAAAAACTCGAGAAACATGAGAATGCTTATGAAAATTTGACCAAAAAATATCAAGAACTTTATAAAAATTTTCGAAGGTTAGCTTTAGAGAAAAACAAAATTTAATTATCTTTTTTTTCGTTCATTTATAAAAAAAAAACTAAAAAAAATTCATTAATAAAAAAAAATACATAACAAATTTTTTCGCATTAGAGAAAAAAAATTATATAATTTTTGAAACCCACCTAAAATTTCAATTATTAGCAAATTTCAATTAATTAGTCTCTCAAAACTCCTATTTATTTGAAGGGAAGAACTATTTTCATAAATAATTGTTTAATAACATCATTTGAATTGTTCCATGCTATAAATGCAAACCAAAGGTGAAAATTCAGATTCAGACGAAGAAGATCTCATCTTCAAAAATGACCATGCACATTTTTTAGAACAAATGATCATTGAATTTTATCACAATACGAAAGATGTATTTTTATTTTTTTTTCAAAAAGAAATTTATTATTTGCAGTTCAAAGAATGTCAGACAAGTTTGATCAACTTCTTTAAAAACTCTGATAATTGGAAATATGGCGAATTAATTTTTTCAAATACTCAAAATGCTCAAAGCAAATTCATGGCATTGAAATTGATTGAGAAAGTTATCAAAGTAAAGAGTTTTTTTAAAATAAAAATAAAAAACTTTTTTTCAAGCATCAATGGGTTTTCTTAGACGACAAAAAATTCTATCTTGATTTTATCCGAAACATATTGAAATCGTTGCTTCTTCCCAATCAAGTGGTGATTGAAAAGTATTTGAAAACTGAAGCAAATTTATTGCTCGTAATGGTAAATTATTTTATTTTGAAAGAAAAAAAAAACCAAAAAACCTTTTTGTTTTATATTTTTATGGTTTTTTGTTTTATATTTTTATGAAGGTTATCATGCGCGATTATGAGAAATTATGGCCGAATTTTCTCGATGAAATTTGCATTTGGAGCGAAGAAAATATGATTGAAAATGAAAATAATTTGAATATTATAAAACTTTTAGGGTTTAATTTATTTTTGTCACGATAATTTTTTATTTATTATGCAAAATAATTAGTGAAGAGGTGTATGGTTTAAATGAAGAAGAACCAGAAAAAAACAGCAAATTCATAGTTTTCAAAGACAAAATATCAAAAGAATTTGCAAAAATTTATAATTTCTGTTGTGTGTCTTTTCAAAATTTTTGTTTAATTGATTCAACAGATCTAAAAAAATTACCTCTTGATGTTTTGATGGCCTTTATCAAAGAAAATGCATTTCAAGATTTTCACTCAAATTTCATAGAAGAAGTTTTAATAAAAGGACTTGATAATCCAATCCTTAAAGGAAAACATATTGAAGCATTGATTGAACTTTTTTCTGTTGATTCCATCTTTTCTGAACAACAAATTTGCGAATTTTTCAATAAAATTATGAGAAAATTAACCCCAAATAGAAAGATTGAAATTGTCTTTGAATATGTAAAAAAAAATAAAACTTATAATAAATTTAAAATAAAATATCTATAAAGACAATATGTTGCTTTTTGACCATTTTTTTGAAAAGAAACTTAAATATTTTAGAGAAATATTTCATTAAAATTAATGATGAATTGGCTTTGATCGAATCATTACAAATTTTATTGTTTTTGACTAATATTCAAAAGGAAAATAATTTTCTAATTTGCCTTGAATTTTGGAGTTTCTTCGTAGAGTT
>JFJP01023944.1_pt1 | contig 22310 bp, 40 predicted proteins | sample 431651 | NCBI WGS metagenome assembly JFJP01 (sample SAMN02602958, study PRJNA72255) | Microbial mat metagenome, whole genome shotgun sequencing project. | biome: fresh water; feature: sink hole; material: water; isolation source: purple microbial (photo- and chemosynthetic) mats found in...
ACACAACCCCGTTTTAACTAATTAAACCTAAATCCCTTTGCATCAGGTCCAAGTCCAATAAATATTTTTACAAATGGTAAAAATATATTTATACTACTTGCATTAGACTCAGGCAATGGAAAATAATATACTCCAAAACCAATAAACCAAATAAAATTTATTGCCACTCTATACATTTTTCTCTCCTTGATTTGTGTATTGCAAGTCTGATTTTTGTGCTATGATGATGTTTATTTTTCTTGGGATTACTATGATTATGACCACCACAAACACATGACTTTTTGCTTCTATTTTCAGGGTCTCTGACATTTGACATACAAGCGCATTGTCCCATATCTCCTCCTAATAATTATATATGCTTATTAAATTTAATATTCGCAGTCCTTGAATTATTTGCAATAATAAAAGCATCTAAACAAGAAGAAAGATATTGGGCAAGAATATAATCGGCTGTATTACTTTCATTACCTTTATTATATTTATTTAAGAGTTCTTCTAACTCAGAGATAAAACTATTCATTTCTCTCCCTCCCATTTTTCACATACTAGCTCTTCTGGTAATTTCTTCCATATTATATCTATATTACATTTAAAATCATTTACTTCAAAAACATCCATCATATCTTTCATGCTTTGAAAAATTCGGCCAATATAGATGCAATAGCAATAATAACCACTGTACAAATTACAACACCAATTACAATAACGAATGGGAGCCAAAGAGGACTAAGAACCCACGCCCATGACCAATCTATAACTTTTGTCAATTTAAGAGTAATAAATACAATTGTTAATAAACCACAAAATCCAATTCCACCACCTGCTGTTTTTTCGCTCATTTACCCTCCAAAAGTTCTTTGGCATTAATCAAATTAAATATACCATATTCAAATGTCTTAAAATACCATAATGATGCAACGTGCCACCATCTATTATCCCAATCTCTCTTTACAAAATCTTTTTTCAATTCTTCACGAGAATATTTACTATTGTTTTCAAGATAATTTTTCTTATTTTTATAAAAACTTGAAATACAAAACAATAACATATGTATGCCTGAAGTATATTGAGTATATCCAGTACCATCTTTGATTGACATTGAAAGTTTTAACTCTTTGATACCAATTTTGTCACCATATTTTGGTTCAACTTTTGTTCTCCACTCCAAATAAACCTTAAAGAAATAAGCATTCAGAAGCTGGAGATGTTTTCTTTCTTCATGGTGAATTGTTCTGCTTGACCCATAAAGAGCAGTCATTTCATTTCCAGGGGCTAGGCTAGCAAGCCTTTTATGCAAGTCTGCAGTATATGTTTTAAAACCATACCAATCTCCAGCATAATCAAAGAAGCCCATATCTCTTGCTGGACATTCTTCATTTACACAGACATTTGTAGGTCTGAAAAAGTTTGCTTCTTCGTGATTAGGGTCACAAATATCATCAGCCCAGGTTGTATAAATCCTGCCATCACCTTCAACTAACTTTGATTTACAAATAGGACAAAGTAAATCATTCATTTATTATCCCTCTTGTATATTATATACTACTTTTTTATACTCTAAAATTAACTAAAGTCACCGCTGGAAAAGGAATGTCCATCTTCATCTAAATAACTATCATGAGGACACTCTGTTGCATGTTTTTTACCATCTTTTTTATGTTCCACTAATTCATAAAAATCATGAGCAGATATTTCATCATCATATTCATTAACTATTCTTGCAGTTCTAAAATCAACAACATATTTTTCAATAAAAGCCTTCAAATCCTTAAAAGAGGAGATAGTTATTTTAATTTCTTTGTTCCCAAGGAGTATTTCTTTTGGGTCAATAGAAGAATCAATCATGTCATCTATTTCATGAAAAGAAAAAGACCATCCCATGGATGATTTTCCAATATGAAATTCACTAAATCTATTACAGCATCTACATTCATTATATCTAATATAATAATTTGTTCCCATTAGAGTAAAAACACCTTTTGGATAGCAGTATAAACTATAATAGATACCTCACCATCATTATCCTTGAACACACAGTAATCATCAAGAGCGGCTATAACAATTCCTACAATTGGTTTGTCATTTATAATAATCTCAATAGTTTGCTTGCCAACATAAAACTGCTTGATAAGGTCAGCAAATTGAGATGGGTATGTATAAGAAAACAGACATGTAGTTACACATAGATATGCTAAAATAATGAGTTTCTTCATATCTTTATTATATCATACTTTATCATTCTCTAAATTATTAACAAGATAAATATATGACAAAACAAGAAGAATCCGTAGAAATTATATTTAAAATTAAAGATTGGAATAAAATTGATGAGATGGATATAAACAAACAATTATTATTTCTTCAGAATGTTATACCTAAATCAATGATATATTTAGTAAGAGTTGGACCTGAATCTCCTCATTATAACCAATCAATACAAAGAGCTCAAATAAGTGGAAAAAGAGAAGAGGGTTTAGGAAAAACACTTTATTTATTAACTGATGATACAGAAATAATTCATTTTGTTGCTATATATAAAGAGTATGAACCATTAGTTAAGGCATTAAAAAGAACAATAAATTATGATATGTTTGAATCATTTTCAGCCATAGACATGAGTGAATAAGGAAGGTAAATATGAAATTCAACAAGGCTTTAGAAAACACAAAAATTATACCAAAAACAAAGCCTGAAAAAACTGATAAACAAAAATATGAAATAGAAGATGATACTGGATTTACTGACCAAGGGCCTACTGGTTTTACTGGTAATATTACTTTTTTAAAACATAAAAAACATGTAGGTAAAAAGAAATGACACTTGGTGAATTAAGAAAAACTAAAGAATATAAACAACTCATATCTCTTGGATTAGTAGATAAAACAACTCCAATACAAGAAAAACATGGAACGTTATTTCTTTATGATGAAAGTATAAAACAAAAGTTTTATGATAATTCTATTAAAGGTTATAAAACTAAAAGTGATAAAGATAAATTTAAAAGCCAGGTTGATGCTACTCAAGCAGGATATTTAATTTACAAAAATGGATATATAAGAAAACAAAATTTAACTTCTATTTTTTATGGAAGTGTGTCAATGAATCAAACAATGTTAAAAAAACTTGTAGATGATGATTATGTTAGTCAATTAAATGTTTTATTAAATATAAAATTAGGTGTAAAAACAAGAAAAAAAGGTGATGAAAAATATAATGATTTATTAAAAATTGGACCTGCTGTTATTAAATGGATTTTTAATGATGGAATAATTAGAATTACTGACAACTTCTGGGAAGTAAAAACATTTACTGTTAGACCATATCCTTTAACTATAAAAACCGATTCTTTTAATTCAAAAAAGACTATATATGAAAAAATATATTATTTATTTAAAGTGGTATTTAAAGCATTATGAAATTTAATAAAGTATTACAAGGTGTTGAAAATGATAAATATCTTTTTCAATCAAAACAAAATAAATTTGCATCTAAAGATATAAAAAAAGTTAAAAAGTTTTCATACTTTTTAAATAAAATGAGAGGTTTAAAATGAAATTTGAACATGTATTAAAAGAAACATCTAATGTCTCTAGAGGTGGAAAAAATCTTGAAGATGGTGCTAAAAGTAATTACGTTGGTAAATGTAAAACAGGTTATGCTAGTAATAAAAAATTTATACAATCTAAATCACCTAAAAATTTGGATGATATTACAAAAGATGATATGTTTGGTGGAAAAAATTATAAGAAAAGAAAATGAAAGAATATTATTATATAGTTTATCATAATGAAGAGTTTACAAAATTAAATAAAAACTATAATGTTGGAGTTACTATTTTAAAATTATATTTACAATATAAACTTTTTTATTATAAAGATGTAATTAGGTCACCAGATAAAAATTTAGATATAAAATATCATGCATTTTTCCCAGGAAAATTATCTAATGTTGTAATTGGAAATAACAATTATCAAATAATAAAAGACGTATTTACAAAACTGAGGTTCGAATGAGTAAAAGAGAAATAAATAGATTAAGAATGTATGACCAATTATCTCAAGATACTTCATTTATGAATAATATAGATAATGAAATAATTGAAATAGCATCACCTCCTATAAAAGTATATCCATTCAATTTAAGAGCAACAGTTGACGGAGATTTATCACCAATAGATAATATCTATGGAGAGGCTGATGTTATTAATGAAGACAGAATCATGGAATTATATGGACATGGTATGGATAAATTTGAAGCTCAAGACTTTTTTACTGTAAGGGCAGGAGAAGTATTTGACAATTATAAACTAATACCTGGATATTATCAAGAACCAACATGGACTCAAGAATTGCAAAGACTTGGAGTTACAGAATTAGAAGAAGAATTAGCTATCTCATTTAACTATTCAAGAATGATGAGTGAAAATGGAAAACCAATAAAAATTGGAGATGGAATACAAACATTTAGAGGTGATTTTTATAGAGTTGTAGATGCCTATGTTGCTGATGAAGTTAAAGGTTGGAAATATATTCATTTCCATGTTATAGCAAGAAAGCCACCTACATCTTCATTAGATAGTCTTCTTTTACCAGATAATCCATTTATACCAGGACAATCAAGAAATAACTCTAATTGAATTGATTTGATTTTAGAGCTTTTTTTACATAAGATAATAATATGACAAATCCTACTGAAGAAATAAAACAAAAAATTATTCAAAAAGCAATGAATAGTGTTTATAATTTAATTGGAAGGACATCTCAAAATGAGATGCCAATTATACAATTGAGAAAAGAACCTGGATTTATTCCTTCATTAGCAATTAATATTGTTGATAAGATCAGTGGTATTAGTAATGCTTATGATATAAACAGTGTTAATAAACTTTTAATTTCTTTTAAAGAAGGGAAGCAAAGTGAGGGTTTAAATCCTAATGTTGGATTTATTCTTAATATTCAAGATAAAAACGATGATTTAAAATTAAAAGCTAGTGTTTATGGCGGTGAGGTAAAAGGAAAAGATGGTAAAATAATAGTTTACCCAGTTGGAAATGTTATGAATTATTCACCATTATCAAATAAATTATCTGAAATAGTTGCTCAAGAAGTAAATAAATTATTAAATAAAGAAGTATCAAAAATAAATGTAAACATAGGGGATGAATAATGGCTGGTGAATATTTCCCAATGTTTAGAGACTATAATATAGCTGTTGAAAAGTGGTTGAGAGAGGTGGTAAGAATACCAAGAGTTGACCAAACATTTGCAAATGTAGTTAAAATAACTAGACGTGGAACAACAAATGGTGGAACAAATCAATTAGAAGTTACAATAGATAGTAATACTTTTGAAATAAAAGGAAGAACATATTATAAGTTTAAACAAGGACAGAATGTAGAATTATTGAATACACCATTGAATAATGGATATTATATGATTAAAGCTGTTGTTGGTAATATATTAATATTTGACCCTGATTATAAAATATTATTAGCAGAACAGCCTGATGCTGCTGGTGTTATACAACAAAGGGTAAATGTTTTTTATGCTGATATGGAAAAAGCAATTTCAATGATAGCAAATCCATTAAGAAATGGACAGCATGATTGCCCTGGTGTTGCTTATTATATTACAAATAGTCAATATAATGTTGAAAAAAGTAGACCTCGTGAGAACTATTACATAAAGAGGGTTAAAGATAATATAGGAAACACAACTGGTGTTAATACGGTTCCTCCTTTACAGGAGTATCAATTAAATTATACAATTAATTTATGGGCAAGATACCGACAAGAATTGGACATGATGCAATATCAAGTTCTTTCTGAATTTTCACCACAAAAGTTTTTCTGGATACCAGGTGCAATTTATGACCCTGTAAAAAGTAGGGGTAAAGAACATCAAGGGCAATGGGCTCATAGTATTATGGAATCTTTTCAAGATGTTTCAGAGTTAGAACCTGGTGATGCTCAATTTAGATCATTGAGATTTGAAATTGGATTTAGTGTAACGAATGCTTACATTCCGTTACCTTATGAAAAGGATTCACCTTATATTGGATCCTTACAAATAGAGACTACAACAAAAGAGGAGAAACCTTTTCTTTAAGGAGAAATAAGATGATTAAAGTAAAGAATAAAACTTACCAACCAATACCTTTGGTAATTGATGGCAAGACAGTTATTGTACCTGGTAGAAAATCTGTTGATGTACCGCAAGTATCAAAGCAAATGATTGCTTTGAAATCCAAGGGTATGTTGCAAATTATAAGTAAATAAAGAGGGAGGATTATAATATGTCACGATTTCTCATTTCACCCGGCGTAATTACTCGTGAAGTTGATAATTCACAATATACAGCTACTGGTGCAGGCCTTGGTAACATTGCAGCAATTGTTGGTTATGCAGAAAAAGGACCATTTGAACCTACATTAGTTTCTGGAACACAAAACTTTGTAGAAAAATTTGGAAAAACACTTGTTGATGCTCCATACCTTGCTCAAGCAGCATACAAATACTTTGAGGAGAATGATAATCTTCTTGTAGTTAGAGCAGGAAATAATCAAGATCCTGAAGCTTATCCAAAAGCTGCTCAATACTCTAGTATTAAAGTAAGATTGAATCCGCTTGCAAAAACTGCAACAGCTGGCTCACAATCTTTTGTATTAAGTGAAAATGTAAAACAAGGTTCTTTTAACACTGGAGTAAATTATGGTTTTAAAGTTTTATCAGACTTTAGAGCATTTAAAACACCAAAATATCTTGAAACATGGGTAGGTAAAGCTGTTGAAACAAGTTCTTCAATAGGACCATCCCCAATAACAGCTATTTATAATACTGTTTTTAAAGCGGCGTTTGCAACTTCTGGATCTGGAACATTTGAAGCAAATTATAAAAGAGAACATTCAGCAGGATCAACAGCTGAATATTCAGGAACAGGAACAAAAACAGGATCTAGTTTTGGTGATACAATAAAAGCAACTTTATTCAAATATAAAGATGGTGGTGCTTTTGCACCTTCAACAACAGACTTTATAACTTTAAATGCAAGCCATGCAGCTAATACTATTGGAAGTGTAAACGTTGCAAGTGGCTTTCTTTTTGATGCAACACCTGCATCCTTTAAAGTAACACTTGGACCAAATCAATACACAGTTATATTAAATGAAGATGTTGTAAATGCTACAGCCTTAGTTGCAAAAATCAACTCTCAATTTAGAGTTGTTACTGATAGTAATGGTATTATATCTAATATTTCAACAATGTTAGAAGCAGTTTTATTACAACAAACAGCATCTACTTTTTATGTTATGATAAAGAAAATAAATTCAACTGTAACAAGTTTTACATTAGTTAATGGAGTTGGAAATGCTCTTGATGTTTTAGGTATCCAAGCTGGTCAATATAAAGATGAAGATGGAATTGTTGGAACATGGGGAGCTGAAGCTCCTGTAAGTGAAGTTATTCAAACATTCAACGGTGTATTCGGTTATACTCTTGTTAAAAAAGAAACAGCCGCTTTATCTTTTGAAGAATATATTAATATAAGCATTCAAGCTCCTAATTCTGGAGTTTGGAATTTAAATGATATAGCTACAAAGATTAATACTCAACTTACTTTGGCATATGATGGTAATCATACAGATGATAGCTATTATTATGATATTACCCATCCATATTCAGATAAAGCTGCAAGAGCTATTTGTTCCATTAATCCTTCTACAAAAAAAGTTGAAATAACATCTTCTGGGGTTGCATCAAATCTTAAATCTCTTGTAAGAATAGCATCACCATCAGTTGGAAATTCTTTAATACCACTTCTTACTGGTGTTAATCAATATGTTGATGGTATATCACCAACAACAGATACACAAGCTATTTATACAATTAAAGCAAAAGAGAAAGGATCTTATGGACAAACTCTTACATTAAGAACAGAAACAAAGAGAGTAAGCCTTGGTTCACAACAAGTAACTTATAACAATGTATATGTTTTGCTTAATGGATATGAAACTTCAACTTATCAAAAAATAAATTGGGCTGATCCTGCTGATGCTAATTTCTTTATTACAAGAATGGCTAATGATGAATATATTTCAATTGAAGCTGATGATGAAGATGAAGATGGAGTTTTTGCACAAATACCTGATGGAGACTGGAAGTTGGGTCAAGGAAGTGTACCTGAAGGTGTTAATGTTTCAAATGCAGTTATACTTGGTCATACTGTTGGAACAAACGGATGGGTAGATGATCCTACAACAACTGGATTAATAGATTCAATGTCTGCTGATTTTGTTAATGCACTTAAAAAGATTTATAATCCTGAAGTTTATGAATTTAATCTCGTTGCAGCTCCTGGAACTGCAGATCCTATTGTACAAAATGCTATTCAAGCTTTATGTGAAAGTAGAAGAGATTGTTTTGGTATTATTGATGCGGCTCCATTTGGTCTTGGATTTGGAATTAAAGATGGTCTTAGTGATATAACAGAAGTTACTACTTCTTGTTCAACAATTAATTCATCATATGTTGGTGCATTCTGGCCTTGGTTACAAGACTATGATGCTGATAATCAACAATATGTTTGGCTCCCACCATCAATTTATGCATTAAAGAGTATGGTATATACAGATAATATTTCTGATCCTTGGTTTGCACCAGCTGGTACAACAAGAGGTAAAGTATCTGCTCTTGATGTTGAATATTCACCTTCAAGAACTGATAGAGATCTTTTATATGGAGATTCAAATATTGTCAATCCAATTGTATTCTTTGTTAATGAAGGTATTACAATTTGGGGACAAAAAACAGGACAAAGAACAAAGTCTTCTACTGATAGAATCAATGTAAGACGTCTACTTATTTATGCTGAAAAACTTATTGCTAAAATGGCTAGAGGATTCTTATTTGAACCAAATGACAGTGCAAACTGGTCAGCATTTACAAGACAAGCTAACGCTATTCTTGAACCAATAAGACAAAGAAGAGGATTTTATACATATTCTGTAGTTTGTGATGCAACAACAAATACTTCTGACCTGATCAATCAAAATATCATGGCAGGAAAAATATTCGTTACGCCGACGAAAACGACGGAATTTATAGAGGTCGAGTTTACAATTAATGCTTCTGGTGATGTTACTGTTTCTGAATAAATTGTGAATAATCTTTTATATCTAAAAGAAAAATAAATTGTTTATTATTTAAGGCTGCATATTCTTGTGCAGCCTTATTTTTTGCATCAATTTTTCCAGATATAATGTCATTAATATACCATATATGACTTTGTTTTATTTCTATCAAGTAGTTATCCATTTCAAAATCAATAGTATATTTATTTAGATTATTATTTAAATAATAATCTATTGCTGGCCCATTAAAAACAACTAAATTATTCGACTCACAATATTTAATAAATATTAATTCAGCTTTTGTTTGATATGCTATATCACCAAATATAGATTTATATATTTTTAACTTCCAAGCGTCATTTCTATTTTCTATTTGTTTTTTTAAAATTTGAGGATTTTGAGAAACACTTCTAACTCCATATCTTTTTAAGCATGTTGTTTCTATTTTGTTTTTTATAATATATTTTTCTTGAGTAGTTTTAGCTTTTAAAGTTTTAGATACTTTTTTATAAATTATTTGTTTTTCATCATCAGTTTTTGATGACATTGTCTCTTTCCAGCGTTTATTTCTTTTATCCCAATCCATGGATTTTAGCATTTTTTGAGTCATTTCCTGACGTTTTTCTGGTGATATAAGTTGCATTGCTTGTTTTGTTTTTTCAGATATATTGTTGTTTCTTTTAATTTTATCTTTATTTGATAAAGAAGAATACATTATTTTAATTGTTATTTTTCTTATGCAAGATACACATAAGCTGTGTTTTCTATTTTTAAAATTAGAATAATTACTTGTAACTATATTACCACACTCACATTCGAAAACAATTTTATCAGATGATATTACTGTATATAAATCATTTATTAATAATAAATCCTTTTTAGAATTAATCTTATTTTTTAATTCTATTTTATCTTTGCCATAATAAAATTCACCATATTTTGTTATTATCTTTATTAACTTCATTAATATCCTTTGTTGGTTATATCTATATATGCAAATTAGATTAATAAAAAGGAGCCGAAAGGCTCCTTTTTTATTTCTTGTCAACTTGATTTTTAATTATGTCATAAGCTTCTTGACTTGAATCTGCTTCAAATTCTTGAAACACTCTTTTCACATATGATCTTTCTTTAGCAGCATATAGGTCTCTAAAGTCAAAATATTTTTTAACTTCAATACTACCATTTTCATGTAAATAACCCCAAAAAAGCATAAATTCCTCCATAATTTTAGCAAGATATATTATCTTAGAAATAAGAGATTCCACCTTTGGGGAGAAGCAGTGATGTTTCTCCCTCTTTTTTGTAAGATAATAGTGTGAAATATATAAATAAAATATGCTATATAAATGAACCATATCTTAGAAATTTAGAAAATAAATCACCCTATTGGTTTATTTTTAATATAGAGTCGAATGGCAGAGACTATACAATAACTGCTTTAGATTTAAGAGGCAATATAATTAAAACAAATAGAACTAAACATTGGGTTTATACAAAAATTGAATTGGTTAGTGGTGATTTTGGAAGAGAGTTTATTAGACACTTGTTTTATAGATATGGAATGGAGAAATAAATGAATATTGAAAAACTTGAAGTTGGAGATGAATTTTTTCTTATTTTTAATGATAAAGCAACTTGGTGGGTAATTACAAGTAAGATATATGAGAAAAAAGTTGGTAAAAATATGGCAAGACTTATTGACGCTGAATTGACGATGTTTGATTATACGAAATCTGATTCACTATATAAAGAAAAACAAACATATAGTGCAACTACTATAGCAAATTCATGGCTTGGAACATTAAGTGTATCAGATAATGGCAAATCTAATATGGTAAATAAGAATCCAAACGCAACACCAAAAACATTATTTATTAAATATATTTTTGAAAACTATATATCTAAACAATTAAAAAGATAAGATAATAGTATGAAAATTGATGACGTGTTATTTGAATTTGTTGAATATGTTGGTGGACATAAAAACTCTAAAGGTGAAAAGGCACCTTGGGTTATTAAGTCTCATGATACTAAAAAGATTCTTTCTTCACATAAAAGTAAAGAAGAAGCAAAGAAACATCTACAACAGATGCACGTTTTCAGTTAGAAAATGCATCAATGCGATTCAATTAAAGAAGATAATATTGAGATCGCGCTGTTGTGATTTAATATAGAATTATGGAGGAAAATTATGCCTATTGTATTATCCAGTGCTGAACATAGCTTTAGAGAGCCTAAAAGAAAAAATAGATGGATATTAAAATTTGATAATGTACCATTAGCAGATAATACCGCTTCTGAGGCATTAGCAATTGATATTATGTCAGCAAGTAGACCATCTGTAAACTTTGAAGATTTCACTGTAAACAGATTAAATGAACAATTCCATTTTGCCGGAAGACCATCATGGGATCCTATATCATGCTCATTTTATGATTATGACAAGGGTAAATCTTCAGCAGCTCAAATTCTTTATGCCTGGTTTACATCAATCTATAATCCACTCACAGGTGGACAAGGTTATGCTGTTACATATAAAACAAACGCAACACTTGTATTATTAGGACCTGATGGAACAATTATTGAAGTTTGGGACTTGTTTGGAGCTTTCCCTGAAAGTGTTAACTGGAACGATTTAAATTATGGTGGATCAGAAGGTGCTCAGGTTGATATGTCATTACGTTTTGATTATGCTGTAATGCAGATAGATTCTGGAACCGGTGGAATACCAAGTTAATTAAAATAAAAGCCGCTATTAAGCGGCTTTTTTTATAAGATAATAAATATGATATTTAGCAAAAAAATAGATTTTAATAAACCAATTGGCACTACATTTGTAGTAGACTTTTATTGGGACGTTGGTAATCCAATGATTTGTATTGCTGAAGCAACAATATATCCTTATAATTATAAAAAATATGATGATGGAGATGATTTTGGCAAAGGTGAAAAAGAATATCGCTTTTCAGATCATAATATAATATATACAACTGAAAGACCATATTCAACTCTTTTTGGAAAAGGAGATTTACATATAAAATATAATAATAATTTCAGGGGTGAATCACATGAAAGTAGTATTATTTCAGTTTCTTCTATAGAAGAAGGCATGCAACTTGTATTAAGAAAAATCTTTACAATAAAGAGTTTAAAAAAATGATATTAAATGAAGTAAATAAAAGTTATTATAATAAAAGTATATCAAGTATTTATCTAGATGATAGTGTTTTGCTTGCAAAACTCATTGTTAACTATTTTTTGGAAAAAGGTTTTTATACTGAATATACTACCAGATTTGGAAAAGATCTTGCAAAAAAAGATGGTTCTTTTAAAAAAGAAAATTGGTTATATGACTGGCATAATCTAGGTGTTAATTTTTCTTTTTATAAAGATCTTAAATTAGATGAATTTGCTGGTTATGTAAGAGTAGGTTTTGATGAAGGTTCTGCTATAATACAAATAAGAAAAGAAAATTCTAGTATAAAATATAAAAAATCTTTAAATACAACTATTCAAGATTTTGTTGAGTTTTTGTTTGAAAAATTTTCAAGTGAAGAACAAGGAGAAAAAGATTATTCAATAGAAAAATCATTTGAATCAACAGCTTTAAATCTTTTCAAAAGTAAAGGAATTACAGCTTCATTTGATGATACTAGAAATACTTTTTATGTTAGAACAAAAGATTTTGAAGATGTAATAAGCCCTGGAACTTTTAAGCTATTAAAAATAATTGGTGATTCAGATTGGCCACCATCCCTTGTAGATCAAGATCATATTAACACTTTTATTAAGGTAGTTAGATATATTGTAAAAAGATATTCTCAAATAGGATATCGTATAATGACTAGAGAATGTAATATATATAGAGAAACAAAATCAGTAAGACTTGAATTTCAAAAAAGCAATTCAAAAGGAATACAAGAAGGTATAGACGAAATTGAAACATATTTAGAAAGATTAAGTAATGGTGAAAAAGGTGATAAAGGTTTTGAAGATATTCTTGATACAAGAGTTAAACAAGTTTTAATTGATTTTTTTAGAGAAAGTTATTATTTTGATAGAGTTGTTAGTGCTTTAAAGCATATTTAATAAATAATATTGTTTATATATAAAAAAGGAGAAAACATGGCAGATTTGAATATTCCAGTTCCAAGTAATGTTAAACCAGGTGATACATTTTATGATAATGCTGGTCTTGGAAAAACATCACCAGGACAAACACTATCATTTGCACCACCTGCAGAATTCGTAGAAATACCATCACACGGTGTTTTATATGGTGGGATTACAGATGATCCTGATATTTTAGAGAGAGGCGGTCTTAAAATCAGACCAATGACTGTTCACGAAGAAAAGATTCTTTCAACAACTCGTCTTGTTAAATCAGGACAAGCTCTTGATATGGTTTTTCAAAATGTAATAACAAGCAAGGGTAAAAATGGCCAGCCTCTAGATGTTGGGCAATTGTTATCTTCAGACAGAGTATTTATAATGCTTTGGCTTAGATCAATTTCTTATGGAAATGAATACAAGTTTAATATTCAGTGTTCATCTTGTCAACAAAGATTTGAATATTCAGTAGATCTTTCTACTCATCCTATTAAAGAAATGGCTAAAGGTGAGTTAGTTGAACCATTGACTTTTACACTTCCTATTTCAAAGTTTACTCTTACTTATCGCCTCCCAAGAGGAGTTGATGAAACTGAGTTGATTAAGATGAATAATGCTGTTAAAAAGGTTAATGAGACTGATGACTCAATTGTTAGAAGACTTCATTCTTTAATTCTAAAAATAGAAAGAGATGGTCAAGAGCTCCCTGCTAATCAAATTATTCCATTTATTGAATCAATGATTGCTGGTGATGCATCAGCCTTTAGACAAGAGTTGGAGAAAAGAGATGCTGGTGTTGAAGATATAAAGGGGATAGCTTGTCCTTCTTGTGGATATGAATTTGATTCAGCAATTCCAGTAACTGAAAGCTTTTTTCGTACCACAGAGTAGTGAAGACATGTTAGAAGCGCGTCGCGCTCTGGGTAAACAAATCTTTCAACTATCATATTTTGGAAAGATTTCAGCAGAATATGTTTCTGGTTTAGAAATATCTGAAAGAAACTATATATATGATTTATTGAGAGAACAGATTGATTCTGAAAATAAGGCTCAAAAAGAACAGAGTCAAAAGATTTCAAGTCAATCCGCTTCGATGCAACACAGAACACCAAAAAGATAATAAAAACCCTTCTTAATTGAAGGGTTTTTTATATTCAAAGCATATATAGTATATATAATAAAGGATTATTAATGTCTAAAATTGCTCTTTTTTCAGATCTTCATATTTTTGCGCATTTAAGTAAAATTCAATTTGAAGATGTTGCTATAGATTTTCTCCATTCAATGCTAAATACATGTAAAAAAGAAAAAATTACTAAAGCCTATTTTCTTGGTGATTGGTTTCATGTTAAAAACAAATTACATGTTCCTCCTTTTATAAAATCAATTGAGGTATTAAAGTATTTTAGAGATGCTGGTATAGAATTAACATTTCTGATTGGTAATCATGATGCTCCTCAGCAACACTCTACTGATTTTTCAATTATGTTTGCATTTGAACCATATGGTAAAGTTATACCTCTTTATGAATGGTTAGATATAGAAGATAAACGCTTTCATTTCTTATCTTATACTGAAGAACTTCCAAAATTTGAATTAGCAGATGGCAAGAAAAATATATTGTTTGGACACCTTGATATTCAAAAATTTGTCATGGATGGTGGTTTTGAATGTAAAGAAGGATTTAATATTGGAGATTTTAGTCAATTTGATTCTGTATTTACAGGTCATTTTCATAAACATCAAATAAGAGATAATGTTATTTATGTAGGATCTCCATATCAAACTCGTTATTCAGAAAGATTTGATGAGAAAGGTTTTATTATTTTAGAGACAGATGATTTGTCATGGAAGTTTATAACCAATTCATCAGCACCAAAGTTTAAGGAAATTGATGCTGATTCTTATGAAGAAGAAAATGTTAAGGGTAATTTCCTAAGAATTAAAACACATAAGAGTAATGACAAGTTAGATGAAATAAAAAATAAATTACTTTTGATGGGTGCTGAAAGTGTAGACTTTGTATTTGAAAATGAAGATGAAGAGCAAGAGTTAAACATGATTGAAGATTTAGCAATGGGAGATATGAGTGATCTTGCTTCTCAATGGTGGGATAATATAAATGAGTCTAAAATGTTTGGAAAAGTTTTAACAGAGTTAATTGATGATAATAAAATGGATAAAAAAGACTTTCTAGAAGTTTTTAATGAATTAAAAGAAGCCCAATTATCAGGGTGGAAACCAGAAGAAGATGAATAAAAAAAAGAGGGTTAAATAATTTGGTTTTTAAAAAAGTAACATTACAAAATTTTTTCAGCTTTGGACCAAATGTTGAAGAGTTGGACTTAAGTAAGCCAGGATTATATTTAATTCTCGGTGAAAATGGAGAGGGAAAATGTGTTGCAAAAAACACTAAAATTAAAACAAAGCAACTTGGTGAAGTGAATATCCAAGATCTATATGATGAAGCAGAGTTTGGGAATATTTATTCTCCAGATGAACCCTTAGAAGTTTGGACTGATGATGGATGGAAACAAATAGAAGCTTTTTGGATTACAGAACCTCAAGAAATGTATGAATTAGAGCTTGAAGATGGAAGGATTTTAAGAGCATCAGAAGATCATAGAGTTATGACTAAAGATGGTTGGAAAAAATTAAAAAATTTAAATGAAAATGATATTATAATAACAGAATAATATAAGATAATAATGGTGTTTAATAGACACCGTTGGAGTTATATATGACAAAAAAAGAAATTGAAGATTATTATAATATAAAAACGAACAGACAATATGGTTGGGTTTTAAGATACTTTAAAAACAATAATATATGTGAAACAGATGTTATTATTGGAAAAGATTTTATTGGTCTATTAGATTCTAAAAACAATAAACCTTTTTCAAAATCAAGAACAGTAACAAATTATACCTGTCTTGATTGTAAAAGAGTTATAAATATTCCATATAAACAATGGGAAAAGCTTTCTGATAAAAAACTCTGTGGATCTTGTATAAGATCAAAAAATTTAACTCTTTTAAATAAAACAATCATTAGAGATAATAATGAAAGGGTTTGGGATGAGACAACAGAGAGAGGGTGTAAATTAAGGGTTGAAGCAAAAGAAAGAAGATCTTATTATAATAAAAATATACAAAACAATGTTATTAAATCTTTTTCAAAAGAAAAAAAGCAAGAAATTAAGATTAGTAAAATAAATACATGGCTTTTAAGACCTTTTGAAGAAAGAAATGAAATAAATAAAAAACGTGATCCAAGACAATATATGTCTGAATGTGAATTACAAGATTTTAACAATAGAGTTTCTATTACAGGAAAACAAAATTCTACTATTCATAGTGAATATAAAATAAAATGGTGGGCATCTTTAACACCTTATGAAAAAATATTCCATATTGAAAACATGTGGAGTGTGTCTAAAATAAAAAAACAACATGATAATTTTGATTTATATTATCAAGGACAATATGAGAAAAAATTTTTAGACATATGTTTTAGCAATGAACTTCAAGTTCAAAGAGGTCCAAATATTGAATATTATGATCCTGATAAAAAAAGAATTAGAATATATATGTGTGATTTTATAGTAAATAATTATTTGGTTGAAATTAAGTCAGAGTGGTGGTGGAAATATCATTACAAGATAAACAAAATAAAACAAAATGTTGCAGATGTATATGCAAAAGAAAATGGATATAAAGCATATGTATTATATATATTAGAAAATATAAATAAGGATATTGATATTGAAAGAATTAAAGATTAGATCTATAAGAAAATTAAATATAAAAGAAAATTGCTATGATATTCAAGTTCAAGATGTAAAGAGATATTATTCTAATGGAATATTAAGTCATAATTCTTCAATTTTTGACTCTATTACATTCGCCTTGTTTGGAAATGTAACTAAAAAAGTAAACATTCCTGAAGTTGTAAATGAACAAACAGATGCAGATTGTAAAGTAACTCTTGAATTTGAAGTTGGAAAAGATTTATATTATATAGAAAGATATAGAAAACATAAAAAGCATTATGATAATGTTTATCTATATAAAAATGGAAGAGAAAAAGAACATTTAATTTCAAAATCAAATAAAACTGATACTCAAGAATTAATAGACAATATTATAAAATTTAATTATAAATCATTTGTTAATGCTGTTATGATGAGTCAAGAATCTGTTTCTTCTTTTATTGATGCTGATCAAGTTAAAAAGAAGGAAATAATTGAAAATATATTACAAATTAATATTATGACTAAATATCATTGGATTGCTCAAAGAAAAAGACAAATAATGGGCAAAGATATTGAAACATTAGATAGAGAAATATCTCATCTTGACAACTCTCTTGATAATGTAAAATTATCAATGACAGAATATGTAAAATCATGCAAAAAACAAAAAACAGAAGCTGGTGAAAAAATCAATAAAATGAAAACTCAGCTTGAAGAAATTAAAAATACTAATATTGAATTAGAACTTTCAAAAATAAAACAAGCTCAAGATTTAGCAAAAGGCATAGAACAAAAACATATTATAGAACAGTCTTATAATGATAATGTTAAAAACATGGAAAGAGAGTTTTCTAATTTTGAAACAACAATTATGGAATATAATTCTTTTATTCAAAATAATGTTTCATCAAAAACAAGACTAGATAAAGAAATAAAGATTAATAAAAAAAATGAAGAATCTTTGATTCAACAGATAGATGATGTAAAGTCAAATCCTGAAAAGTGTCCAATTTGTAAAAACACAATAAATGAACATGATCATTTTATATGGGTCCAGGAAAAAGAAGAAGAACTTGTAAATATAAAAAATATAATAAATGAAAAAGAGAAACAACTTGCAGAAATATCAAATAGAACTAAAGAATGGGAACAAAAAGTATCAGAAACTGATATAAGCAAAAAAGAATTAGGTGATAAGATAAAAACAGAAAAAACTAAAATAAGTAATTTAATAAAAGAAATAAAATCTATAGAAATACCTTCAACAATGGATGAACAAGAATTAAAGGAGTTGGGGAATAGCAAAATAGAACTTGAATTAAAAATAAAAGATTTAGAAAATAAGAAATTTATTGATATTTCATATTTAGAATCACTTGAAAATCAGGCTAAAAATATAGAAAAAGAGCTTGTATCTAATAAAAAAACACTAAAAGAAAAGCAGAAAAAATATATTATTATGGAATGGTGGGAACAATCATTCTCATCCAAGAAAAAAAGCATGAAGAGTTGGTGTATTAATAATATAATAGGTTATTTTAATGCTAGAATTAAGTTTTATATGGATAGATTCTTTGATGGTGATATTCAAATTCAGATGGATACAGAATTAAATGAAACTATTACTAGGAAAGATAAAAACAGAACATTTGGTCAATTTTCTGGTGGACAAAAAAGAAGACTTAATTTAAGTATACTGTTTGCTCTTAATTCTTTGATAAAAGCAAATTTATCTACAAAAATAAATGTAATGTTTTTAGATGAAATTTTATCTAATTTTCTTGATGATAAAGGTGTTTCAACTGTATTAGAGTTATTAGAAGAAATGAAAGATAATGGAGAAACAGCTTTTATTATAGAGCATAGAGATTCATTTAAAGACTATCCTTCTTTTGAACCTATAAAAGTTTACAGAGATAGTAAAGAATTTTCTCACATAAAGGTATTATAAAAGAAAGATAAATTATGGAATTAAAAATAGGAAGGAAATACAAGGCTAGTGAAAAATTTGTTAAACTCTATTCTTTGAATAATGAATTTATTAAATTATCTTCTATATCAAATAACGGTGTAATTGTTGAATGTGGAGATATAAACATTCCAGTTAGATTAGATTTTTTTATTGATAATATAATTGATTCTTCAAAATCTATTCAATCAACACCTAGAACAGTTAATGAATGGAAAACTGAGCAAAAAGAACAAATAATTGAGCCTAAAGTTGAGCCAGTAATTATACCAGTTGAACCTAAAGTTGAACCTAAAAGTTGAACCTAAAGTAGAGCCTAAAGTAGAGCCTAAGATTGAGCCTAAGATTGAGCCTAAGATTGAGCCTAAAGTTGAACCTAAAGTTGAACCTAAAGTAGAGCCTAAAGTAGAGCCTAAGATTGAGCCTAAGATTGAGCCTAAAGTTGAACCTAAAGTTGAACCTAAAGTTGAACCTAAGATTGAACCTAAAGTTGAACCTAAGATTGAACCTAAGATTGAGCCTAAAATTGAGCCAGTAATTATACCAGTTGAGCCTAAGATTGAGCCTAAGATTGAGCCTAAGATTGAGCCTAAGATTGAGCCTAAGATTGAACCAGATTATACTAATCCTGAGGATGATTATCCATATGGTCAAAACTCAGATTATCCTTATTAATAGTGGAGGAATTAAATGAATTTCGATAAATCTATAGAAGCACCAACATTAAATGCATATTTAGCTCAGATACAAGATCTACAAAATCAAATTAAAACAACAACAGATGCTAAAATAAAAATGTCATTACAACAACAAATTGCTTCTTTACAGCAACAAATGAATAAGATGAAACAAGTGCAACAACAGGCTTTACAAAAACAACAACAAGATTTAAATAAGGCAAGTACTACTGCAAATACTGTAGCAAACGCTGCAGCAACTTCAGTTGTTCAGTAAATAAAAAAAACTATAAGGAGTTTAAAATGTCAGAAGAAACCAAAGAAGTAGTTCAACCAACACTAGATGAACTAATTACAATGAGAACAGAACAATTAGCACAAGTGGATTCATCAATTATTACATCACAAAGATTGATTCAAGGTGGAGTAATTAAAGTTGTGGATGGAAGAACAGAAGAAGGAACCGATCCAATTACACTTACCGTATCAGGCGCAGAAATGGTACAATCAATGCTTTCACCAACCTTAAACAAGCTTTTAAAGGATAGAGGAAGTATTAGTTTTGATTTGGACAGGTATAAAGCTGCTAAAGAAAAACAAACAGCTGAATAATGTAATGGGGCTTCGGCCCCTTATATTTATAGGAAACTATGGAAATATCAGTTAGTAAAAAAAATAATAATTATGGAATAGAAACACCAGTGACAAATACAATTATTGTATCTTCAAAAGAAGAAAGACCTAAAACTGTTAAATTAAATATTGATATAGATGAATTACTTGAAGATTATGTTGATAAAGCAGAAAACTTTGGTGAATATGATATCGACCTTGAAGATAAAATTTTATCTCTTGGTATAAATAAAGATATTTGGGTTCAAATGAAAAATGAATTATTATTATTAAATACTGGTGAATATGCTACCAATATTGAAGAAGGAAATTATCCAGCATTTACTGGTTTTATTAATTTTCCATGGAGAGAATGGAAAGAGAAATTATTAACTATACAAGATGAATAATTTAAAGCATATATAATATACATAAGGAGAAAATATGTCAAAATTAATATTTGAAACAGATGACAAGGTTCAACATGCACTTGATATAAAGAGTGTATCTACAAAATCATTAAATAAAACAGATGTCCTCATGATTGATTGTGAAGTAGGGAAAGAAACATCACCTAAAGAAGCTAATGTTTATATGGTTGATTTGAGGGATGCTATACAAGCTTATTTCCCTGATAACAAGATTATCGTAACGGCAATGCGAGATGGTGTAAAAGACATAGAACTTAAAATTGTAAAAGACATAAAGGGGTAAATATGACAAATGATACATTAAGAGATGATTTAATTAAACAATTTAATGCACAATACAAGGAATCACCTCTTGAAATTATGAGTGAAAGTGATTTAGCAAAAGTTCCTGGTTGGATTACAACTGGAAATTATGCACTTAATTGGATAATCTCAAAGAATATATTTAAAGGTCTCCCGCTGGGCAGGGTGACACTTTTGACCGGTGATGCAGGAAGTGGAAAATGTGTTCATGAAGATACAAATGTAAAACTTTTAAATCAAAATGAAAAATCTGGAAAAGAATATTTAGAAGAATATAAGTTTGGAGAAACTTCTAATAATTCAGATAATTTAATGTTTGGTTGTATTGAATTTGAGGTTGGTGATAAAAAATTCACTATACCAGAAAAGTCACAGGTTTATACATATAATAGAGGTTTTGTTTTTGCTAATGAACTAAATGAAAAAGACAATGTTTTTCTTGTAAAATAACGCCCGTAAATTATACTCTTTATTCGGAAAACAATAAGATAAAAGTATGAATAAAGAGTGTAAAAGTTGTGGTAAAGAATTTAATGGAAGAGAAAAACAAAGATTTTGTTCAAAGTCATGTGCAACAATATATAAAAATAAACTATTAAAAAATGCGGATATAAAAATAATTTGTTCTTGTAGTAAAGAGTTTGTTGTAAGTTATAATGAGCGTAATAGAAAATTTTGTTCAAAACAGTGTTATATTGATTACTATAAAGGAAAATCTAAACAACCCTTTACAGAAGAACACAAAAAAAATATATCTATAGCAAAAAAAGGAATTAAGACAGGTAGTAGATTGACTCCTGCAAACATTCAATTTTGGATATTAAAAGGATTTTCTATTGATGAATCTCAATTAAAGGTGTATGAAAATCAATCTAATGCAGCTAAAGTTTCAAATAAAAATAGAAAAAATAAAAATTTTGAAGAAATATATGGTCGTGAAAAAACGATTAAAATAAAAAAAATTGCATCTGATAAGTTAAAACAAAATTATAGTTTATTAACAATACAAGAAAAAGAAATGCTAAAATTAAAAAACTCTGAATCAGTTTCTGCATTTTGGAATAATAACATAGAATATGTAAATAAATTGAAAGAGAAGTTTTCTATTCAACGATCTGAATTTAACAAAACTAAACAAAGAGATTTTTTATTAGGTTTAAATAAAGAAAAAAAAGATGAAATAAAACTAAAAAAACAATTAACTTATGATAACCACACAGAACAAGAAAAATTAGATATAACAAAAAAGCGTGTAATAAATAGTCAAAAATCAATAATTAAAAATACATGGGGTAGAAAAATAATTATTGAAAACAAACAAT